>Ga0255758_10004924_pt1 | contig 11127 bp, 16 predicted proteins | sample 011ome_24_FD_179958 | JGI IMG/M metagenome (GOLD analysis project Ga0255758, IMG submission 179958) | Coastal salt marsh microbial communities from the Groves Creek Marsh, Skidaway Island, Georgia - 011513CT metaG (version 2) | ecosystem: Environmental > Aquatic > Marine > Intertidal zone >...
CTTAAGGAACTCCTAAAGGTTTCTAGAGAGACTCTGGTGTGTCTGGTAGTGGGGGTGTGGAACTGACGTTGGGTACTTTTGGAGAAGGGTGGTTAGTCACTTCTCCCCAAAATAGGGGCTCTTTCCCGGATAAAATTCTATACCTGCCTTTTCCCACCTTTTCTCTGCACTCAATCCATCAGTGTTGCTTCTGTTTAGCTTCTTATCCTCGTCCAAAGTGATGACAGCCACCCTCCAATAATCATCAACCAATTTATCGATAGTGGTTTTATCTAATTCATTAAGCTCCTCATATCTATCCAAAACCTTTTTGGCGAACGCTGTCCTGCCATAACCATGCTCATTCCTTAGGTGCTTTCCATAAGGTGGACGCTTTGGCTCTTCCTCTCTTTTTTCTCTCCATAACTCTACTGCTGCTTTTGACCAAATAGGGAACTGCTTGGCGCTATCAGGACTAGCGTTTCCAATAATTTTTAACTTAGCGTAGATGTCGGCCATGAGGATCAAAGGTCGTATTGCAAAGTTTTCTGTGATCCCGTTGTCCATCTGCTCCTTCACATGCCTGCACACCATGTTCAACTGATCAGGCGTAATATTATTTTTAGAGATCTTTCCCACTCTAAATCCCCAATGAACTGATAAAGATCAGTGTATCCCACCCTGTGTTTGTGCTCGAGTTAAACGCAGTTCTATTCGACTGCTCGTATCCACAAGCCTCTGCTCTAGTCATTTCTGCTGCATTAGCGTCAACTACATATCTGCAAGAGCTAGATACTTGTGTTTCAGACGTTGCACATCCAGACATTGCAAAAGCTGAGAGCCCTATCAATGCTGTTAATCTTATGAACTTCATCTTGCTAAGTCTCCCCTCAATTAGTCAACCAAACCATTTCATAGGCAGTATCGTAAAGCTTTCTATCTCTTCCCAGTATCTCATCAGTCATCCACACGAGTGACTTGTTAGGTCTACAGTTTGGGTTGATCATTTCAAGCTGATGAACAGCTTCCTTTTCTTTGCCTTCCCCAAGCCTCTGAGCAAGGATTGCCAGTGCTAGTGCTGATGACCTACTTATGCCTGCATGACAATGAATAAGAATTGAGCCTCCTGTTTCCTTCGCAATCTTATATCCAAATCTCAAGGCTGCATGGATATGCTTCTCTTCAGGTTCGACATAACCATCCATTGGAACACTGATGTCATCGAAGCTTAGAACAAGTTGTTCAGGCCCATCTCGATCAACTCTGAAAGGCTCTTCAATGTGCGTATCTTCTATCGTGATAATCCCATCATAAACTGAGACATCAATTTCTTTAACTGCTTCAAGTGAGCAAATATGAAGTGAGTTTTTATCCAACGAACATCCTCATTATTAGGTGAATATCTTAGCAGTTTTTAGCTGTTCTTAATACAGTTAAAGGGTTTTAAAGCCTTTCTATGTGAACCTAAGTTAAACCAAAAAGGCCCTAGGAGACTCACACAGAGTCGCTAGGGCATTTAAGGCTATCAGTGTATACTCTAGAGGCCTCTAAAGGCTCTCAGTGACTCTCTATGAGTCATAAAAGGCATATCTAAGCAGTGTATCTACTTAATACAACTGAATCAGTAACATAGATGTTTATCAGATCGGGTAAATCTAAGTAATCTGCTGTGGTGGACACAGGCGATGATACTTGTTTGAAACTCGACTGGAACACTAAGGTGTTCTTTAAGAGTTCATAGATCTAAAGGATACTTAGAGACCTGAGGATACTAAGGGTACTAAGAAGAAGGTTATTAAAGATAATTAACTTATAGCAACACTCTTAGACTTAATAACTCTCTTAGTAACTATACACTCATAGTACTAAGGGACACTTTAGGTATCTAGGGATCTCTTAATGTCTCTAGAGAACACTCTTAGAGTACTTAGGGATACTCTCTTATATAGATCCTTTTTTTAGGTCTTCTCTATAAGGGGTATATACAATTTTGTGTTCTCTTTACATAATTGTCTGAGAGTGGAGTATGGCTAATTAGATGAAATCAAAATTGAAATTTGACCTTGCTGATTTAGAGCTTACGGAGACCGAAAGTGGTATCTTGGTTCAACAAGATGGTCGTGAATATCTTGCAAGAAAATGGAAACTAACCAGTCAAGTAAACGAGATAATTGACACAGCTATATCCAATGGGTTTACGAGTTTGTGGGTTGATCGTCATCCATCTACATCCAGTGCACATTACATTTGCTTTTCAAGAGATCATGCAAAGCCATGGGAGTTTTTGATTGGAGGAGAAGCCAATCCACCCGATGTAAAATGTATAACTGTTAACAAAGCATTGAGGTCACCTCTAAGCGCTATCAGTGATGATCTAATTTGGCAGAATTTTGGAGGAAAGCATCTCTATATTGAATCAACAAAAGAGAAACTCTTGTGGATTATTGGTTTGATAAAACAAATTCCTCGACAAACTCTGGTAAGCACTCGGAAGGCTAGGCAACTTAAAAGTAGAGAAGTAAGAGAGGTTGGTTTTCAGTTAGAAAAGCATTTAGAAGATTATGTTTATGAACTTCTATTGTCGAAAGGCCATCATGTAATCAGGCAGCCAAAAGCCTTCAAAAGCAATCGGGCTATTGAACGAAATAGTATTCCAGACCTCATTCTTGAGGATGAAAAAAACATCTTTATTGTCGAGCTTAAACCGAATGCAACTGACGTAGCTGACTTGCATCAACTTAATAGATACGCCACGAATAAAGAGATTATTGCTAGATACAAAGGTAAATTAATCAATCCCGTTTTGTTGACAGGTTACTTCCACAAAGAAATCATCACAGAGGCCAAGGCATTCCCGTTGGACTTTGAATTAGTCTCATATAGATACAATGACGGAGAAGTTATGTTTGAAAAAGTCCTAGGAAGTGGCGTTTTCTTGCAATTCTTAAATTGTTAGATTGTTAGATACTTTTATTTGATTGAATGTTTGGCGTTGTATCAACAGAAAGGAAGCAGAATGGTGGGAATTTATCAATTTGATTGGAAAGATATTGTTCACGGACACATTGAAATTGAAGCAGATAGTGGATTGGAAGCAGAGCGTCTTTTCCGTGACATGAAACTCCAACAGCGCCTTGATGCCTCTACTTTAGATGTTGACAAAGATACTTTGAAAATCAAGTTTGTTGATGTCGGGTTTGATGACTTATTGACACAAGAAGAATGGAATGATGGACTAAAACAAGTCATTTGAAATAGTTTGTTCAATTGTTGGAGACAGCCATGACTGATGCAATAGCTGCAATAATATTTGATTTGTCGATTAAGTTTGCAGTTAATCTGGTTTGGCATATCGGCGAGTTTCAGACTTTGATTGAAAAAACAGTGTAAAGACTAAAAGACTAACCACCCTTCTCCAAAAGTACCCAACGTCAGTTCCACACCCCCACTACCAGACACACCAGAGTCTCTCTAGAAACCTTTAGGAGTTCCTTAAGTACCCCTGAGTATCAGGGTGCTCAGAGAGTTCTTTAAGAGTTGTGTACATACTCGTGTACATTATGTGCGTGTTGACAGTGACTCACAGTATCCTAAAGTGAAGCTATTGCTTATTTAGCAGTGAGACTGGTGCAGTATTGAAGCGTAGAACTACTTCCCGAGCGCGCCATTTCCTTAGAGATACTCTTGGATAACTCATTGTTCTGTAAGCATTCCGTGTGTTTACCGAGCAAGGGATGTGTCCAAAAATGAAAATCATTAGCTGGAACTGTGGAGGTGGTTTCAGGCATAAATTTAAGCTAATGACTGAACTGGGTTTTGACATGTGCATTATTCAGGAATGTGAAGATCCCACTTCCTCACCAAGTGACAGCTATAAACAGTGGGCAGGAACACATCTTTGGACTGGGGAGAACCGAAACAAAGGTATCGGGATTTTTCTTAGAAATGGATTTAAAGCAAAAATAAAAGATCTTTCTGATGGAGGAAACAAACTATTTCTTCCATTTATCGTGAGTAACGACTTAACAGTTTTAGCTGTTTGGACCAAAGGGTCTAAGCAAACAAAAGACTCCTACGTTGGACAACTTTGGTCCTACCTAAACTTAAACAGCCAGATACTTAATTCTAAAAAGATAATGATAGTTGGGGATTTCAACAGTAATGCTTTGTGGGATAGCAAGCGACCAACAGGCAATCACAGCGATGTTGTAAAATTTCTTAATAGGTTAGGCATCAAAAGTTTCTATCATTTAGATAGAGATGAGATGCATGGAGAAGAGAAAGAGGCAACATTTTTCATGCATCGAAATAAAGATAAAGGTTATCACATCGACTACTGTTTTGCTTCTAAAGCTATAATAGAAAGATCTCATTCGATAGCATTGGGCATGTCATTGCAGTGGCTCGAAAACAGTGATCATGTCCCTCTGTTTATAAATGTGGATTTATAGGCTGATCTTAATATTTCAACTATTTGGGGTCTTATGTCTTGAGAATACTACTTTGGAATTGCAACAATGGAATGTCCAAGCCTGCACAGCTGGAATACTTTAAACAATTCAAGCCTGACTTAGCTATTTTACCAGAGTTGAAATTCAGCAATATAGACCTTCTGGAGCCTGATGAATTTCGTTGGGTAACGAATAACCACACAAACCCAAAACCAAAAGGTTTAGGTGTTCTAACATACAACAATTTCAAAATTACTGATCTTCCACGAGATGAAGATATGGAAATCTTTATTCCCCTCATAATAGAAAAAGATGATTTCAGACTCAATCTACTTGCAGTTTGGAACTTTTATTATGCTTGCAAGCAAGGACGGTTTAGGGGAGTGAGGGGGGAACACTGTCTTGAGTGGTCTGCAATACGCCATTATTCAAAGCTTTTTACCAATCCATCAATAGTAATTGGTGATTGGAACTTTGGGCCTAAGTGCTTTGCAGAGAGCTTCCAACGAATGTCCACAGCATTTCAAAGTCACAACCTCAAAAGCATGTACCATCATTTTTATAAAATAGATTTAGCAGAAACCAATCATCCTACTTTTGTGACCACACGTAAAAACTATCATCAAATTGATCATTTCTTTGGCTCATCATTTTTTCTTGAAAATATGAAAGAATACTCCGTTGAAGATTTTAAAAATGTAGTTCTTTCAGACCACGCTCCAATCTTAGTTGAGATTGCGGATCCTAATTGATGCTAAGATATTCTACTCTTCTAAGCCAAGCTTCTAACACCCTCAAAGAATAACCTTCCCCATATCCTTGTCCAACACCAGCTGTTCTCCAGCCTCCAATAGCATCCACAATGTCACTAGGACACTCAACTGCTCTTAACCTGTCTCTGATACTGTGTCTGAAGCTATGAACAACACATCCATCGGGTACATGTTCATGCAACCACTTGTTTAATCCACCACTAGCTGAGTTGGTTTTACACGCCTGTTCATTGCAGTACCTTGGAAAACAGAACAAGTTATCATGCTGTTGATTCACTATACGCCTAGCAGCCCATAACGAAGAACCAACAAGAGGTATCTTTCTTTGACTACCCTTGGTCTTTAGTGTCCTCCATGGATGGGGCTTCAAGTCTATGTGTGGGATTGTATCATCCAGCTTGATATCAGATTTCAACAAGCCTGCTGCCTCACCTAACCTCATTCCTGTGTCACTGATAAGTGCTATCAACCACCTCATGTCATCATCTTGAGACTGACACAAAGCTTGCATCTTTTTTATGTCATCTAGTGGGATGGGTTTACGAGTAACTGCTTTATCGTCTTCAGGGAAGTAGGTCTTTGAGAAGGCATTGGAGCAACCTAAACCTTCTTCAGTGATTAGAATATTGATGATTGCTCTAACAGATGAGAACACACGCTTTACTGTCTTTATGCTCATGCCTTGGTCTATCAACCAGTCTCTGAATACAGAAGCATCAGCAGATGAGTATTGCTCAATACACCTATTACCCAAGACCTTAACTACATACTCAACATTTCTAGTTGCTGTTCTGACAAACACCTTGTCTTTACCAGCACCTTTCAGATTCAGGTAAAGATCTAATGCATCAGATAACGTAGGTGTATTACCTGCTTTAGAAGCAGCCTCAGGCCTCATTAGATGAATAGCAGGTATATCTAGGTGCTGAAGCCTTAGACCAAGCCAGTAATCTTCTAACCTTTGAAGGATAGAGTTGCACGCTCTCAGAGCTCTGTTTAAAGATCTAGTCTTCAGGCTGAAGGAAATACGTTTTGATGAGTAATAAGGCTGCACATCAACAGGAACACGCCTTACGAAGTAGAATATACCATCCTTAGACTGAATGTATTTTTGGGTATAATTGTACATGAGTTTGGACACATCCCTTGCTCGGTAAACACACGGAATGCTTACAGAACAATGAGTTATCCAAGAGTATCTCTAAGGAAATGGCGCGCTCGGGAAGATTCGAACTCCCGACCCCTAGATTCGTAGTCTAGTGCTCTATCCAGCTGAGCTACGAGCGCGTCTTTGCCTTTTGGTTAATTACCAGATTGCCCTGCGGCTTTGGCAATGAGTAACAATCGATGTCGCGAAACATAGGTCAAGCCTGAAGCGCTTGCAAGTGAATATTCACCAGATTTTACCGACTTTTTTATTGGTCATTCTAGTTGGTCTTTTTTCATCATCTGAATTGGCTATGAAAAAATACTGCGTCAGTTATGTGCTTTGGCTTTACAGCTTTTACGGGAAACCGATATGATAGCGCCAATAACTTGGCCGTCGAGGCTTTGTCTTCGTTCAAGGGTGAAAAGCATGACAGACCAACGTATCAAATCATTTCCCGTTTCATGGGAAGAATTACATCGCACCTCAAAGGCTCTGGCCTGGCGCCTGCTCGAGCTTGGCCCGTTTGAGGGATTGATTGCGGTCACGCGTGGTGGGCTTGTGCCAGCAGCGATTGTTGCGCGTGAATTGGAAATTCGGCTGATTGATACAGCCTGTATTTCATCATATGCTGGAAGTGAACGCGGCAAACTTGATGTTCTTAAACCATCACCCTTGGCTGGTGATGGCAGCGGCTGGTTGATTGTTGATGATCTTGTCGATACGGGTGAAACCGCCAAGGCGCTAAAGCTAATGATGCCAAAGGCGCATCTGGCAACCGTATATGCAAAACCGGCTGGGCGGCCGCTTGTCGATACATTTGTTACCGAAGTTTCTCAGGATACTTGGATTTTCTTTCCGTGGGATCTTGAACCGCAGCCATCAACCCCAATCATCGGCCAACGCTAAATCAGAGGGCGCCGCTGAAACCGCAAACCCAACGATAATAAAAGCAAGCCGGCAAGAATGCTGACAAAAAGGATGATGATTATAATAACCGGCCCAATGCAAATATCATTGACAGATGCAACCAAGCAGCCTATACCCCGCACTCAATAATTTTCTTGATTCATAGTCATAAAGGAGCGTTCTGATGAAGCGCACCTATCAGCCTAGCGTATTGGTTCGCAAGCGCCGTCACGGTTTTCGTTCACGCATGGCCACAGTTGGTGGTCGTCGGGTCATTCAGGCTCGTCGTGCAAAAGGTCGTGCGCGCCTCTCAGCGTAACTATATTCACAAGGATACCGGTGTTTGGTGTCTGACATGAAAACCATACCGTCGCGCGTTGGATTCCTTGCAGCGCGGTCCAAGGGCGAAAAAGCCCTTGCCAGAGGTCTTGTGATCCAAGCCGTCACCCGGGATTCGGATGATTGGCGGATTGGGCTAACCGCTACCAAAAAAATTGGCAATGCCGTCACCCGTAATCGGGCACGGCGGCGTATGCGCGCGTTGGCGCGTGATCATCTGTCACCACTGGCCAAAAATGGCATTGATTATGTGTTGATCGCCCGTCACGACACCACAACGGCGAATTGGCAGGACATGGCCAAAGGGTTGCAAAAAGCAATCGGCTATCTTCACCGCACCATCGCCAACGGCACAAACCCAAATATCAAACCAGACGCCAAGCCAAACATCAAGCCTATGGCAGACAGCCGATCACAGGACCAATCATGAACCAGTTTGGCGGTTTTGCGCGAAAAGCGGCGATGAGTTTGCTTCTTGGGCTGATTGCCCTTTATCGTTTGTTTATCTCACCGCTTTTGGGAGCAAATTGTCGGCATTTGCCAACATGCTCACAATATGCGAAAGATGCGGTAATCACGCATGGACCCTTGCATGGATCCTACTATGCGCTAAAACGTATTTTGCGTTGTCACCCTTGGGCCGAACCAAGGGTTGATCCGGTGCCACCATTCTTGAACAGGCCGAAAGCCTTAGAAAATATTAATGCCAAAAACCAAAGGTTAGGTGAATGACTCCCGAAAATCGTAATCTGATTCTGGCCGTTGCGCTGTCAATGGCTGTTTTGTTTGGCTGGCAGATATTGGTCATTCAGCCCGAACTGGAAAAAGAACAGGCGCAACAAGCCCTGATTGTGGAACAGCAGGCGGCAATTGCGAAGACACAAACTGTCGATGGCACACCAGCAATCGCTAGTTCCGTTGAGGCAATCAATGTGACGCCAGGCGTGGCAGAACAGGGTGTCGCAACCGCCGACACTGTCAAACGCATCACCATTGACGCGCCATTAGTTCAAGGCTCGTTCTCGCTTCAGGGCGCGCGGATCGATGATATTATTCTGACTGGCTATCGCGAAACTTTAGATGCCAAATCAGAAAATATTCACTTTTTGAAAAAGACCAGTTCACAAGCACCCTTTTTTGCCGAATTTGGATGGGCGAGTTCAGATGCAGACCAGCCAATGCCATCAGCGCAAACTCTATGGACGGCTGATCGTGATCTTTTATCACCATCAAGTCCGGTAACCTTGCGCTGGGACAATGGCCAAGGTCTGGTTTTCACTCGGAAGGTTTCAATCAATAATGATTATCTGATCACTTATGATGATTCGGTTGTCAGCAGCCTTGACACAGCAATCACCATGTATCCTTTTGGTTTGGTACGCCGTCAAGGAACGCCGCCAACAAGCGGAATTTACATTCTGCATGAGGGTGCGCTTGGCGTTTTTGATGAAACCCTGAAAGAAGAAGATTATTCAGACTTGAGAGATGCTCCTTCTGGCGGCATCAAAGTCTCACCAGTAGCTACTGGTGGCTGGATCGGTATCACCGATAAATATTGGCTTGCCGCATTATTGCCATCACAACAGGAAAAATTCACCTACAGCTTTCAATCATTACCGGGAAAGACTGACCGTTATCAGGTCGATTATATCGACAATGTTGGTTTGACCTTGGCGGGCGGCTCGGCCGTCAGCACTCAAGGACGGCTTTTTGCCGGGGCCAAGAAAGTGGCTTTGCTGGATTATTATGGCGAAGAATTAGGTATTCCAAATTTTGATCTGGCAATCGATTTTGGCTGGTTCTATTTCCTAACCAAGCCGTTTTTCTATGCCATTGACTGGCTGTTCAATTTGTTTGGTAATTTTGGCGTAGCAACATTAGCCTTTACCGTTGTTGTAAAGCTTGCTTTTTTTCCGCTTGCCAATAAATCCTATCGTTCGATGGCGAAGATGCGGATTCTGACACCGAAACTGCAATCGCTTCGCGAACGGTTTGGTGATGACCGGATGAAGCTGAACCAAGAAATGATGGCGCTGTACAAGGCGGAAAAGGTCAATCCGGCAGCAGGCTGTTTGCCGGTGCTATTGCAGATTCCAGTGTTTTTTGCGCTTTACAAGGTTTTGTTTGTGACCATCGAAATGCGACATGCGCCTTTCTTTGGCTGGATCGCCGATTTGTCAGCACCCGACCCGACATCAATTTTCAATATCTTTGGCTTATTACCCTTCTCCGTCGATTTTCTACCGCCATTCTTACAATTAGGCTTGTGGCCAATTTTCATGGGTATTTCCATGTTTTTGCAAATGCGCTTGAATCCGACGCCGCCTGATCCAATCCAGGCTAAAGTATTCCAGTGGATGCCGGTGTTTTTTACTTTCCTGCTAGCCACTTTCCCAGCCGGTTTGGTAATTTACTGGACATGGAACAACCTTCTTTCAATGGCGCAGCAATGGTACATCATGAAACAAGTGACGAAGAGCGGCTAGCCATCACAAATGAGGCTGGTCGGCTGCTTTTTGCCGGCCAGTGTGATTTTATCGCTGCTGCCAATAATATGAAGGCATTGCCGCCGGTTACCTTGCCGGAAATCTGCTTTGCTGGCCGATCGAATGTTGGCAAATCCTCACTGGTGAATGGATTGACCGGACGGCGAATGCTGGCGCGAACATCACAAACGCCGGGCCGGACACGGCAATTGATTTTTTTCAATCTTGCCGATCGTCTGCAATTGGTTGATTTGCCCGGCTATGGCTATGCCTCGGCACCCAAAACCGACATCAAGGCTTGGACCAATCTGACCCGCAAATATCTTGCTGGCCGCCCGTCCTTGCGGCGGGTGTTTTTGCTGATTGATAGTCGGCGCGGTGTTGGCCCAGCCGATCATGATATCATGGCACTTCTTGATGAAACAGCGGTGTCATGGGCAGTGGTGATGACTAAAGCCGATAAACAAAAAGCTGAATCCTTGGCGAAAATATGCAAGGAAACCAAAGCAAAAATCAGTAAATATGTTGCCGCCTATCCCGAATTATTAATCACCTCATCTGAAGATGGGACCGGCATTGAGGCATTGCGGGCGCATTTATCGGGATTTGCCCTGCCAAAGCCCGATCGAGCTGCGCCCTAAAGCGGGATAAGCGATTTAACCCCCAAAACCGAATTAAATTTCGCCAAGCTATTGCGCTCTTGGCCGGATTGCCGATAATCAGCGCTGTAAATAGGCGCAAGGCCATTGGCATCTGCGCTCTTTTCGGGAAATTCGGCCTGATATGGCCCTTGCTGTAAAGGCGATGAAGATGGAAAATTCAGCTGACCAGATGCAGGTTGATCTGCTGGCGAAAACCGGAATGCTTATCGAGGCGCTTCCGTTTATGCGCCGCTATTCTGGCAAAACCATCCTGATTAAATTTGGCGGCCATGCGATGGGCAAGGCTGATTATGTGAATGCGTTTGCCGCCGATATCGCTTTACTGGATCAGGTTGGCGCAAGGCCGGTTGTGGTTCATGGCGGCGGGCCACAAATTGGCGA
>Ga0255758_10004925_pt1 | contig 11127 bp, 9 predicted proteins | sample 011ome_24_FD_179958 | JGI IMG/M metagenome (GOLD analysis project Ga0255758, IMG submission 179958) | Coastal salt marsh microbial communities from the Groves Creek Marsh, Skidaway Island, Georgia - 011513CT metaG (version 2) | ecosystem: Environmental > Aquatic > Marine > Intertidal zone > Salt...
CAGGTTGAGCAACATAATTATACCTTGCATAATCCATTATAGTTGTTGCTATTCCAAATTTTTGAGTGAAAGACCCTGATCTTAAAGAATCGACCGGGTAAGCACTACTAGCTTTCATATTGTGTGGAAGTCCTAATGCATGTCCAATTTCATGAGAGATTACTCTTCTCATCATTTCTCCTATTTCTTCCTCAGGTGTGTTTAAAGTTCTTGCTTTTGGATTTGCTGCTCCCGTCTCTAATAAATATCTATTTCTGTATGATCTTAAATGATTATGATACCATATTATATCACTTTCTAATATTTCACCTGTTCTCGGGTCAGAAACACTTGGCCCTGTCGCATTTCTAGTTGTAGAGGCTACATACCTAACGGTTGAATATCTCACATCTTCAGGACTAAAATCAGGATCTTCATCCTTTGATGGAGGATCTTTTGCAATTATAGCATTTTTAAAACCTGCTTTTTCAAAGGCAGAATTCCAATCTTCAATACCCATTTTGAAATACTTCCTCCATTTTAAGGGGGTTCCAGGATCTAGATAATAAACTATCGGTTTTACAGGCTCAACAAGTTCACCTTTCATGTAAGCATCCAAGTCAGAAGGTACTAATCTCCATCTTCTAACTATTTTATAACTATCTGATTTAAGTTTAGCTGAGCTGTAATTAATTTTCTGCAAGGTAAACCACCCTACTCTTTCATCCTCGTATCTTACTGGCATTAGATCATCTGGAAGAAGTATAATTGAATGGTTTATCTGAAAACTAAAGGTTTTAGTCCTATTTTCTCTGGGTGCTTTGTTTACATTGAAAGTTAATGTGTGAAGAATCTCAGTATTTTTAGGAAAACTTCTAGCTGAATCAATAAAACTTCTTTTCTTGTCAACATTTCCTATTTTATAATTACTTTTTTCATATGATCTTATGATATTAAATCCTGGAGAGTCAGACATAAAATAATTGGTAACTTCAATTAAATATCTATTTTCATCCGAATTTTTGATATCAAAAGAGGCCAATATTGGCTTGAAATTATTTTCAGAAACACTTATTGAAATTGGGTCATCTGAATCTGCTAAATTGTTAAAGCTTACTTCTCTTAATAAAATTTTATTAAACTTTTTTTCAAACTCAACAACATGTTCAGCTGTTTTTGAACCAGCATTTAAGTATCCTGAATAATTTGCTGGCAATTGAGCAAACCTAGTGACTATCAAAAAATCTTTTTCTAAAATATCTTTATTAATTTCAAAAAAAAGTTGATTTTTTGAATTTTGATAAGTATTGATCAATCCTTTACTTACTTTCATTCCAACAGTTAAAGAATCAATTGTTTTTTTATTTTCCTTTTGAGAAAATGACATTAATGGTATTAATAATAGTATTAAGATTATTTTTTTCATGGTGTTAAGTTTAGTTTGAATATTTTAAATATTTATAATCAATGTAAAAAGTCCCAAATGGAATTATTGAACCTATCATAATTTCAATTGTCTGTCTTATACTCCAATTCATTTTATTTTTCAAAATAATCGAAAAAAATATATAAAGCATAAATAAAATTCCATGTGGCATTCCAAGAATTTTAACTAGAAATTCATCCCCATAAAAATATTTTAATGGAACTGCTATAAAAAGAAGAAGTAAATAAGAAATACCTTCGAAAAAACTGATTATTCTAAAAAAATTTATCATAAAGGATTAATTTATTTGGAATTGTAGAAGTTCATTCCAAGAGTTGATTTATTATTATGATCAAATAATGTTGCATTATCCCAATGAGAGCCCTGTCCCCAAAGCGTATTACAATTTGTTGATACCCATGCTGGTTCCCAATAAATAACACCTTCACCTCCAGCATCTTTTACTTTAGATTTTAAAATATTTAAGTAGTTTAGTTGACCTTCTTGAGTTGCAGGAAAGCCAGGAATTACAGCATTCTCATCCAAAATATTATTAGCAGCATCATTATTAGTTAAAGTGAATGGATAAGCAGTTTCAACAATCATTAAACGTTTATTATAATTATTGATTAAAGATTTTAAAGGTGTTGATATATTGTTTAGGCTGTAATCAGACCACAAGGGGTAATATGATAATCCTATCCAATCAAAATCGGTAATTGAAGCTTCACTAGCCTGTTCAAACCACCACAAAGCATTTTCAGGTTGTGCGATATGTAGCATAACTTCAATATTTTTATTCTTTAAAGATGATATTTCTCTAACTGCCTTAATTGCTTTATTTAACAGTGATGAATTTCTATCCCAATCAATTGGCCATTGCAACTCTCCATCTTGCAATATCATTGGATTAATTTCATTTCCAACTTGAACTATATCAGGTAATAAATTAGCATTAGATAAATCGTTTAACACATTAAATGTATAATCATATAGTAAATCTCCTAAAACCTCGGTATTATTAACATATTCAAGCCATTCAACAGGAATTTGTTGTTTTGATGGATCAGTCCATGTATCCGAGTAATGAAAATTTAACAATACTTTCATACCCTGAGTCTTTGCTCTAGATATTGATTTTTTTACATCGTTATAATTAGAATAATCAGTCCATGATGGATTATGCCAAAGTCTAATTCTGATTAAATTGGCACCAGAATCTGAAAAAATTTCATAAGGATCTTTATTGTTGTTATTTGAATCATAATATAATGCACCACAATCTTCCATTTCATTCACATAAGATAAATCAGCACCAGAGTAAAATTCGTTAACTACATCATCATTAATAATATCAGAAATGTCAATATTCTCTTCGCTTGAGCAAGAAAAAATTAAAATAAAAATCAAAGAAATATATCTCATCTTGTTAGCTAGTCTTTGAAAATAATTCCATCTTTCATAACAAAAACTATATTTTGTAAAACAGAAATATCATCAAGAGGATTTAAATCTGTTGCTATTATATCTGCTATAAATCCTTTTTTAATTCTTCCAAGTTGATTTTCTTGACCTAAAACAATTGCATTAGTAATGGTTGCTGATTGTAAACATTCAATTTCTGGCATTCCTACCTCATTCATATATTTAAACTCTCTTGCGTTTTCTCCATGAGGAAAAACTCCTGCATCTGAACCAAAAGCAATTTTCACTCCAGATTTGTAGGCTTTTTCAAAAGTAGATTGAATTTTAGGACCAATAGCCAGGGCTTTTGGAACTACTAATTTATTGTAATAACCTTCAATTTTAGCTTTTTCTCCAACCTCCTTACCTGCAGTAATTGTAGGTACATAATATACACCATAATCTTTCATTAACTTCATTGAAGTATCACTCATTAATGTACCATGTTCGATTGTTGTCACACCTCCTTTTATAGCTCTTTGAATTCCTTCATCACCATGTGCGTGAGCAGCAACAGTCATTCCGTAATCAGTTGCGGTATTACAAATTGATTGAATTTCTTCAAGAGTAAACTGCGGATTTTGTCCATTTTTAGCAATACTCATTACACCACCCGTAGCAGTTATCTTTATTACATCAGATCCGTCCTTGTACCTTTGTCTTACTGCTTTTTTAGCGTCATCAACACTATTTACAACACCTTGCTTAGGACCTGGATCTCCTTTGTAATAATCATTTAATCCATTTGTTGGATCCCCATGACCTCCAGTACTAGCAATTGATTTTCCTGCAGTAAACACTCTTGGCCCAATAACTTTTCCTTGATTAATTGCATTTCTTAATGAAATATTAATTCCTCTTCCCCCCAGATCTCTTACTGTTGTAAAACCTGCCATAAGAGTTTTTTTAGCATACTCAATTGATTCAAAAGCAACATCAGCATCATTTGCAGTCACATTAAGTCTTCCTTTTTTAGGATCAAATTGTGATTCCAAATGAACATGCATATCTATAAATCCAGGCATAACGGTTTTGTTTTTTAGATTTATCACCTTGTCGTTCGGGTTATCTGGACTAACGAATCCATTTTTAATTGATAAAATTTTATTTCCGGAAACAATAATTGTTTTATTATTTAATGTTTTTCCATTTTCTGTATCAATTATTTTTCCGCAATGCAAAAACAAGTCCTGCGAATGGAGTGAACCAATAAAAAAAAACAAATAAATAAATACTAAATTTTTCATAGACAATGAATTAATTGTTAGGTAATTACTAATTTACATTACTTAAATAACAATAACAATTATAGAATTGGAATTATAAAATTATTAAATTTAGTTATGGTTAAAAAAATAATACTCGCACTACTTTTATGTCAAGTTTCTTTTTCTCAACAGATATTAGATCTTAAAGACAGAGCCTCATTGATTGAAAAAATACAGAAAGACAGGTTAGAAAATCTTCTTCCTAAGTTAATGTCAAAGAACGGAATTGATATGTGGATAATAATTACTCGAGAATATAACGAGGATCCTATAATCAAAACACTACTTCCTCCAACTTGGTTAAATGCTAGAAGAAGAACAATATTAGTTTTTACTTACAATGAAAAAACCAAAAAAACAGAAAGTGTTGCTATTTCCAGATATAATTTTGGAAATAATATCAAATCAATTTGGAATAAAGAAAAAACTCCAAATCAATTAGCAGCATTAAAAGAATATATAGAAAGTGTTAATCCAGAAAACATAGGTTTAAATTATTCTAAAAACTTTGCATTAGTTGATGGAATTTCAAAATCAGATTATGAACTTTTTTACGATTCAATGACCAATGAAATTAAAAACAAAGTTGTTTCAGCTGAAAAATTAGGAATTCAGTGGATCGAAACAAGAACTGAACTTGAAAAAAAGGTTTATAAAGATTTGGTGAAAATTACTCAGAATATAATAAATGAAGCTTTTTCTAATAAGGTTATTACGCCTGGACTAACTACAACCGATGATGTAGTCTGGTGGATGAGAGAAAAAGTTTTAGAGTTGAAGTTAAAAACATGGTTTCATCCTACTGTTGATGTCCAAAGAAATGAAATAAGTGATTTATATGCTTTTGATGGTAAGTCAAAGTATGATATTATTCAACCAGGAGATTTAGTTCATTGTGATTTTGGAATATCTTATCTGACTCTTAATACTGATTGTCAACAAATTGCATATGTTTTAAAAGATGACGAAAATGAGGCTCCAGATTTCTTAGTTAATGCACTAAAAGATGCTAATAAACTTCAGGATATATTGACTGGAGAATTTGAACTAAATAAAACTGGAAATGAAATACTTTCTAATTCATTAAAAATTGCAAAACAAAGTGGCTTGGATCCGCAAATCTACACTCATCCATTGGGAACATTCGGTCATTCTGCAGGGACAACAATTGGAATGTGGGATTCGCAAAATGGTGTTCCTATAAAAGGTGATGTATCAATGAATTATAATACTGTCTATGCAATAGAGTTAAATAACAAATCATTTATAAAAGAATGGAACAAAGAAGTAAGAATAATGTTAGAAGAAGCTGGATTATTTGAAAAAAATGGTTTTAAATATATTAACGGAAGACAAACAGAAATTTTGTTAATTAAACCTTTTAAATAAAAAAAGCCCTTAAAAGGGCTTTTTTTACTGGTTTAAGCATCTAACTAAAAGTCCATAATTCTTACCATCATAGTAGTATTAACAACTTTTCTGATTTTTGATACTTTAGAGACAAATTTAGTAAACAATGGGTCAGACTGCATTTGCTTTGTTCTTGATAAAGCAGTTTCTGTATCAGGTGCTCCAACCCATGCGAAATGAGAAAATTCAGAATTCTTTCCACTAATAGGGAATCCAACACCATAAGAGTTGGTAATTCCATATTTAGCTGCCCAGGCTTGAGTAAATTCAGCATATTCTTTTACATATGCAGAAGGGTCAGAAACATCCATTTGATATATAAAAAAGACTTGGTCTGGTGTCCAATCATTTCTAAACCAAATTGGAGTATTTAAAGCTTGATTAACAGGCTCGATATATTTATTTAATTTTTCTCCAAAAACTTGAGCAACTGAGGATGCATTCCATGTTGCAAAAAAAGAAGCGAAAGCTGATTCATTTGGAAAACAGAACTGAACAGAATGAGTTGCTTCATTCGTTCCATTAAATTGATAAGCAAATAATGATTTAGTTCCTTCAATATTTTTTGCCCACTCAGTTTGCATCATCCCATTTAAAGAAGAGACTACCATTTCAGGTTCGTCAGTTTTAAAATCGAAAAAAGCACAATATTGAGAGTACGAATACGAAGAAATAAAAAGTGTAAATAGTAAAATAATTTTTTTCATAATTTTTGTTTTTTTTTAAATATAATAAAAAAACAAAACATTCAATATAGTATGTTTAAATATTATATTCATTTAATATCATATCAGCACCTTTTTCAGCAATCATATAAACTGGTGCATTAGTATTACCAGAAACAATTTTAGGCATAATTGAAGCATCAATAACCCTTAGGTTTGAAACACCATAAACTTTTAGGGTTGGGTCAACAACTGACATCTTATCTACACCCATTTTACAAGTACCTACAGGATGATAAACTGTTTCGAGTGTTTGTTTTATATGATCAACTAATGAATCTTCTGAAAATCTATCAAAAGGAAGTCTATTTCTTAATGCAAATTTCTTAAGAGATTGATCTTCCATTAATTTAAATGCTAATCTTCCTCCTTTTATTAATGAATCAAGATCTTTATCACATTCAAGAAAATTAGGTTGAATAATTGGATTATCTGTAATTTTCTTTGATGAAATAGAAACTGAACCTCTGCTTTTAGGATGCAATAATGTAGGTAGTATTGTGAAACCATCAACTCTTGGATAGTCATATAAATCGTATGCATCATATCCATAATTATCACTAACGCAAATTGGAGAAAAGTGTAATTGAAAATTTACATCGCTGGAATTTTGGTCTATATTAAAAAATGCTAATCCCTCTAGAGGACCTGCACAAAAAACTCCCTTTCTTTTAACAAAATAATTCAAAGCAGCTTTGAACTGGTTAAAAGGATTTATATAATGATTTATTCCCTCTTGTTTTTTTGACTCGCAACATATTGGATAAAATAAATGGTCCTGTAAATTTTCACCAACACCTTTTAATTCATGAACAAGTTCAATTTCATGTTTTTTTAATTCAACAAAATCACCAATCCCAGAGATCATTAACAATTGAGGAGATTGAAAAGCACCTGCACAAATAATAACCTCTTTGTTTGCGAAAACTTTATTTTTTTTTGAGTTTTTTATGTATTCGATTCCAATTGCTATCTTATCATTAAAAATTATTTTAGATGCTTTAGCATGTGTAATTACAGTTAAATTAGGTCTTTTCATTGCAGGTTTTAAAAAAGCTGATACTGCGCTGTGACGTTTCCCATCTTTAATAGTACAGTGAACTAAAGAAGCACCATGCTGATCTTTTCCGTTGTAATCCGTGTTTTCTTTTATTCCATTCTTTTTACAAGCAGAAATAAAACCATCTACGAAAGGTGTTTTAAATTTTTTTGGTGATGTAATGTTAAGCTCACCTTGGTTGCTATGGAAATTTGAATCTAAAGTATCAAACTGTTCATGATTTTCAGATTTTTTAAAAAAAGGTAAAACATCATTATATCCCCAACCATAATTACCTTGAGATTCCCAATAATCATAATCTTGAGAGTTTCCTCTTACATAAGCCATAGCATTTGTTGAACTACTTCCACCTAATGTTTTACCTCTAGGAAGATAAATTTTTCTGTCCAAAACATTTTTCTGTTTTTCAGTCCAAAAACCCCAATCTTGATTGCTCTTATGTAATTTAAGATATGCACCAGGAATGTGAATATTTGGGTTAGAGTCTGGCCCACCTGCTTCTAATAATAATACTTTATTATTAATATTTTTAGATAGACGATTGGCAATAACACAACCCGCAGAGCCTGCACCCACAATAATAAAATCAAATAAATCGATCATGTACTTAAATTATTGAAAATAAATTAATTAAAAAATTAATTTTAAATGCTTTTGCTGATTTGATGTTTTAATTCTTTAATAAATTGATGATAATCCACAGTAATTCTGTGACGATCAGTTTTAATCTGTTTCATATGTGGATTTTCGGTTTCTTTATTACATAAATCAATTATATTTTCAGGTCTTTTCCATTTGTTCTGTAGGGCTAAAGAAAGTAACTTGCTTTGTTGTTCAGAACCTGGCCAAATACATCCAAGTGGTTGAAACATTCCAATAAAAAAAAGATTATCATAATCTGGATGAAACATTTTTAAATAGAGTGATACCGGACCTTTGGTGTAATCAATAAAAGTTTTTTTAAAAAAAGGATGAGATAAAACAAAACCTGTACAAGCGATAATGACATCAATTTTTTCCTTACTACCATCTTTGAAACAAACATAATCATCCTTAAAAAAATCAATGTCATTTTTTGGAAAAATCTTTCCATGTCTAATTTTATATAATAGTTCGCTATTTATTGTAGGGTGTGTTTCTCCAAATTTATGCTTAGGTTCAAGTAGTCCGTAGTTTGAGTTTGATCCATTAGTTAAATAAGCTAAAAATCCAGCTAATTTATTTCTAATTGAAATTGGAAGAAAAGACATGTAAGATGCAAAAACATCAGAGGGTTTTCCCATGAAAAACTTAGGAATAATTCTATAACCTCTTCTCCAACTCAAAAAGGTTTTATTACTGACTCTGCTGGTTTCAACAGCAACATCACATGCTGAATTACCCCCACCAATAACTAGAATATTTTTATTTATAAAAGGAGAGGCTTTTTTATAATTATGAGAATGAATAAAAGAACCATTAAAGTTGCCAGAATACTTTGGTACATTAGGCTTCCAGTGATGTCCGTTGCAAACAACTAAATCTGAAAAGACCTCAATACTTTCTTTATTTTTATGTGAAGTAATAACTTCCCAGCTATTATCTTCTAACCTTTCACATTTTTTGACAAGAGTATTAAATTGAATGTGTTCATATAAGCCAAAATTAGAAGCATATGACTGGAAATATTGTCTTAATTCGTCGTGTGATGGGTAATCTGCAACACTCTCACTAAAATGAAAATCTTCAAACTCAGAGAGAGATTTTGAGCTGATAATATGTGTTGTTTCAAATACACTAGAATGAGTTTCTTTATCATTATATATCCAATTACCACCGACATCGCTGTTAAAATCGAATGCTTTTACCTGAAAACCAGCTTCAACAATATTTTTAATTGCTGTTATTCCTGACGGGCCAGCTCCAATAACACATATTTTTTTATCCAAAATATCTAAATATTATATATTTAATTTAAATTAATTAATTATAAAATAAAAATGGGATTAACCAATAATGATATTTTTAAGAAACTTAGAGTAGCCCATAAGTTAAAAGATGAAGATATTGTGAAAATTTGCAAACTAGCAGATTTTAAAGTGTCCAAATCAGAAATAAACGCATTATTTCGAAATGATAAGCATCCAAAATATATGGAATGCGGAGATCAAATTTTACGAAATTTTTTAAATGGACTTATAATACACCTAAGAGGTCCAAAAAATTAAAAATTATCTTTTTCAAATTGTTCTAAGGTCCACAGCATATCAGGTTTATCAATAAAATCAGGCTCATCATCCACTGCTAAAGCATGAATATCAATATTTTCATTATTCAAAGATACCATCCAGTAATCAATTTTTTTAATTCTTGACATGCCCTCAACTAACATAGCATCAATATCATGGTTGTTCTTTAAATAATGCGTAAAAAAATAGGAGCTTTTCCAACTTTGTTCTTCTTTGGGTTTAAAAGATTTTAAAAAATCTTTAATTAAATCATCTTTATTCATCATAAATTATTAAAAACTATTTGTAAAGTTATTAATATGGATTAATGAAGTCTTATATTTTTCAAGATTTTTAATCTAATTCTTTCTTTTACTTACAAATTTATTTACAAACATTGAAACTGTAGCGTCACCAGTTACATTTACAACCGTCCTACACATATCGAGAGGTCGGTCAACCGCAAAAATAAGAGCTAAACCAATTTCAGGAATTCCAGCCTGCGATAATACAATGATAAGCATCACCATTCCAGCACCTGGGACGGCTGCAGATCCAATTGAGGCGAGAGTAGCAGTTGTTACTATACCAAGTTGAGCAGCTAAAGAAAGATCTAAACCAAAAGCTTGCGCAATAAAAACAGCTGCCACAGCTTGATATAGGGCACTTCCATCCATATTTATAGTTGCACCAATTGGAAGAACAAAACTACTTACCTCTTCTTTTACATCAAGATGATCTTTAACTCTTTCCATTGTAACAGGGAGTGTAGCTGCACTAGAACTTGTTGAAAATGCAAGAAGCTGAGCTGGTGAAATACCTTTTAAAAAATAAGATGGATTTTTTCCAATAATAACTTTAACTATTAATAGATAGATACAAATTAACAGAATCAAACCAAACAAAACAGTTAAAGAATAAAATCCTAATGCTTTAAATAAATCAACACTTGGTGATTCAACTATAATTGCTGCTAAAAGAGCAAAGACACCATAAGGTGCGCATAACATGATTAAGTCAATTAATTTAAGAATTACTTCATTTAATGAATCAAAAAAGTTTTTTATTGGTTCGGATTTTTTGGGAGGTATTAGAATCATTGAAATCCCAAATAATATTGCGAAAAATATTACCTGTAGCATATTTCTATTATTTGAAGCAGCATCAAAAATATTTGATGGAACCATATCTACAAGAGGTTGAAGAGGTCCTAATGATTTTTGATTATTAGCGACACCAATTTTTTCATTAGCATTTGAAGAATAAGCATTAACCAACTGTTCTCTAGTTTCTTCAGCAATAAAATTTCCAGGTTCTATTAAATTAACAGCAATTAGACCAATACTTACAGCCATTATTGTAGTAAATATATAAGTGGCTATAGTCACACCACCCATTGAGGACAGTTTTGATAAGTCTTTTAGATCAGAAACTCCCTTTATTAGAGAGGCTAAAATTAAAGGAACAGCTATTAATTTTAATGAGTTAATGAAAATTGTTCCGAAAGGTTTTATCCAGTTTATAACAAAACCTTTTCCCCAATCAAAGTTTAAAAAAAGTAATCCAAAGACTATTCCTAAAATCATCC
>Ga0255758_10004926_pt1 | contig 11126 bp, 9 predicted proteins | sample 011ome_24_FD_179958 | JGI IMG/M metagenome (GOLD analysis project Ga0255758, IMG submission 179958) | Coastal salt marsh microbial communities from the Groves Creek Marsh, Skidaway Island, Georgia - 011513CT metaG (version 2) | ecosystem: Environmental > Aquatic > Marine > Intertidal zone > Salt...
TGGATGGAACTAGAAAAAGAATTTGTATTCGAAAATGTTTCTGAGATTAATGTTTTAAAATTTCCAAAAGAATTAGTTCCTGTAAAAAGAATAAATTATTATGCTATAATGATGGTTCTGTTTATTGCAATTTTAACTTTCTTTATTACTTATTTAATAATAATTGATGATATCAATAAAAAGATGAAAAGATTTAAAAGACTAAATAAAAATAAGTCACGTGATTAAAGATTGTTTAGATAATTTAAATAAAAATGGATTTCATTGTTTTAATAATTTTATAAATAAAGAAGAGCAATCTGAACTTGAAAATATTGTAAGTAATCATATTCATAAAAACAATAATAAATCCTTTTTTTTAATGGATGAAAATCTTCAAAATACATTAATAAATAGTGATAAATTTTTAAATAAATTTTACAAAATTTTTTATGATTTATCAGAACATGAGAATTTACCAAATTATAGAAAACAAAAAATTTTCAAAAACTTAAGAGTTATTGCACAATCTAAAATGCACTCAACATCATTTGATTTTCATTTTGATGCCCATCAATACACACTGCTTGTTCCAATAATCATTCCAAATTCTGACGACCAAAATACTAATGGTAATTTAATTATATTTCCTAATTTTAGAAAAAAAACTAGATCATTACTTATCAACATAATTCAAAAAAATATTTTTCAAAATAAAATTAGTAAGATAATTCTAAAATATTTATCCTTTAAAAATGTGCTTAAAAAAAAAATAATAGAATTTAATCAAGGAGATATATATTTATTTAATGGCTATAGATCTCTACATGGAAATCAACCTGTGCAAGCAGGCCATGTAAGAGCTACATTATTATTACATTTTTATGATAATTTTCACAATTCTAAGCTAATAAAATTAAATCGAAGATACAGAAAATTTATTGAAAACTTAAATATAAAAAAAAATACAGTTAATTCTTAATTTTATCATTTTTGACAATATAAATAAAAATAGTAATTAATATTATAATTGAATAAATCAAATTATTAAATATTAAATAAATTAATATTGAGCAAATAGACATAGATAAAATAATTAACTGAACTATTCCATTATTTTTAAATGTTCTAAAAAGTATATGATGAACATGGTTTTCATCAGCACTAAATGGATTTTTTTTATTAAATATTCTAAGTATAAATAATCTAAACATATCAAAACCAGGAACCAGCATTAAAACAACAATATCTTCAGAATTAATAACTAAATTAGTTTTATAAAACTTGATAAAAAAAATTGAAAAAAAGAATGATAAAGATAAAGTGCCACCATCTCCTAGAAAAGAATATTTATTTTTATTTAAGTACCAATAAAAAATAAAAGGTATTGCTAATAATAAAAAAAAGGGGTTGAAGTTACTTTTAATTAACAAAAACAAAATACATATGAAAGAAAAATTTGCAAACTGAAGATTGCTTCCATCAAACATGTTAATTGAATTTTGAAATAATAAGATACTTATAACTGTAATTATAAGCGAGTATTCTGCTAAAGATATATTAAGTTCGAATGTAGTAAAAAATAAATTATCCAGTGTTAGTTGATTATTTAAAATTAATAAAACAAAAAGTAAAGATGTTGAAATAATTAATTTTAGAGAAGCGGAAAGTTCATATTTATCATCATAAAATCCCAAAATAAAAAAAAAACTAAAAATAAGAAAAAAACTTAAAAATTCAAATACATTAAAAAAATTTGGTAAAAAAAATTGTGTTAAATAAAAATCAATTAATAATATAAATATTAAATTAATATAAATTATTAAACCACCAACAACTGGGGTTGATTTTTTGTGTCTTTTACGAAAAGAATCTGGAATGTCATAAACATTAATAAACTTAGTCAATAAATCAAATTTATTGAGCAAAATTAGATTAAATAAAACTAATAATAGAAATATATAATAAAAATTAAGACTCATTAAAATTAATTTTATTATTTCTATATAGAAAAAAGCCAGAAGTAAAAAAAAGAATTATTGAAAGCCAATTATTAAAAAAATTTCCAGTAGGCATCAAAGGCCATAAGTATATTATAAAAAAACCATATAAACAAATATTAACATTATCTACAGAAAACTTTTTATCAAAAATTTTTTTAAAAAATATTTTTGTAATTTCTATTAAACATAATATAAAAATTGTAAAAATTAATAAAAAACCAAATATACCAGTTTCAGCTAACAATTGGAAATAAGTATTATGAGGATGTGAAGTGCATGACCATTCATCATATTCAAACTCTTTTTTTGAACACAACTTTCTAAACATTTTAACCCCTTTGCCAAAAAACTTATTATCAAGAAACATCTTATACGCTGACATATAATGGCTATGAGTGTCATGGGTAAAAATAACTAGTTGATTCTTACTTTTGGCATTTTTTAAAGCAGTATCTTTTTGTTCTTGAGTTGAGTAATTTTTTCCTCCATAAAAAGCATAGATTGTTTGGTCTAGAAATCTTGATTTAGTTTTTTCATCAAAAGTTATGGCAGTCATGAGTGTAATAATTGATGCAATTAATACAAAAATTTTTAATTTAAACTTTATTAGATCTGTCAATGTGATGAAAATAATACAAAAAAGTACGATAGAAAAAAAAGCAGCCCTTTCACCTGATAACAATACAAGTAAAACAGATAAAAGAACAAGCAGGGAAATTTTAAAGAAAAAATATTTTTTATTTTCATATAATATTAAAAAAGATACCATAACCATTGGAAACATTTTAGAAACATAGCTACCCAATATCAATTCAGGTCCAAAAAAACCACTTAACCTATATTCATGAAAACGAGTTAAGCCTAGAGAATTATATCCAAAGAAATACTGAAAATATCCATCAAGAACGACGATTATAAATGTAATAATCAAACAATAATAAAATTTATTTAATGATTTTGAATTTAATAGATAAAAACAATATGCAATGCCAATGCTAAATAATGCAAATCTAAAATAAAATAATGTAACTTTTAATGAAAATATTGGATCATATGCAAAAAATGATCTTGCTATAAGAAATAAATTGAAAATGATAAAAATAACAAAATACTTGTTTTTAAATATAAAATACTTTTTTTTCATTATGATAGAAGCTGTAATGATTATTGCAATTATACTTACTGCAAAATCTGAAAGAAATGGACCTGTTACCAATAACGCAGGCATGATACAAATTAATAAATATATATAATTATTAAAATATATCATTTTATTTATAATCTAAAATCTGAGTCTTCTTTTGGTAAAAAACCATTTATGTCTACAACAATATTTTTTTTAATTTTCAAGTATTTTTTATAGTTTTTTTTAAGCGTATGTTTAAGTTTATCATGAGTGACAGAAAAAATGATAGTGTCATAATAATTTTTATCTAAATTTTTAAATGATTTTAAAACTTTTATGCCAATAATTTTATCTTCATTAATTACCTGATCCATAATATCTACCTTTGCTCTCAATTTATGTAATTTTTTTATTAATTCAATTGATTTACTATTTCTTGTATCAGTAACATTTTCTTTAAATGAACATCCGACAAATAATATTTTAGATTTAATATAATTTATATTTTTTTTTTTATATAATTTTAAAATATTTTTTAAAATATAATTACTCATACCATCATTAATTTTTCTTCCTGCCAATATTACATTAGGTTTGAAACCTACACTTTTTGATTTATATGTTAGGTAATATGGATCAACACCAATGCAGTGCCCTCCAACCATTCCTGGAAAATATTTTGAGAAATTCCACTTTGTGCCTGCAGTTGCAAGCACTTCTCTAGTATCTATTTTAAGTAATTTAAATATTTTTGATAATTCATTGATAAGAGCTATATTAATATCTCTTTGTGTATTTTCAATAATTTTAGCAGCCTCTGCTGTTTTAATAGAATTAGATATATAAATTTTTTTACAAATACTTTTATATAAATTATTAATTTTTTTTATTGCATATTGGTTTGAACCTGAAATAACTTTAGTAATTTTATCAATAGTATGTTCTTTATCACCTGGGTTTACTCTCTCTGGACAAAACCCACAATAAAAACCCTTAACATTATTTTTAAATGAATTTTTATTAATATATTCAAGTTTTGAAATTTTTTTAATTATCGGAACACAAATATTTTCAGTAGTTCCTGGAAATACAGTAGACTCCAATATTACTACACTTTGATTTTTAATATTTTTAGCTACTAAAATTGTAGCTTTTTTTAGCAGTCTAAGATCAGGTTCTTTATTTTTCTTTATCGGAGTTGGTACAGCAATTATGAAAAAATCAGAATTTTTTAGGTAAGAAGTATCATTAGTAAAGAGTATTTTTTTAGCCTTATTAAAGATTTTTTTTTCAACTTCATTAGTATTATCAATACTCCTCTTCAGTTGATTAATTTTTTTAGAATTAATATCATATCCTATTACATTATTTTTTTTTGAAAGAAGAAGTGCTAGTGGCAATCCAACATATCCCATACCTATAACAACAATTTTCATATTTACTTACGTGATTATTTCCAAATATTTACTAATTACTAGTTTCTCATCAAATTTTTGAGTTGCTAAAAATCTGCTATTTTTTGACATTTTTTGTTTTCTTTTAAATGAAAGATTTAAAAATTTATTAATTCTATTCTTTAAACTTAATTTGTTACTTAAAGTAAATGTATATCCATTATAATCATTAAAAACTATATTTTTTGCACCAGAATTATTGGAAGAGATTATAGGCCGGCCCATTGAAGCAGATTCTAATAAAACCTTTGAGGCTCCTTCTCTATATGATGTTGAAACTACACAAGTACTTTTTTTGATTATAGGTCTTACATCTTTAGTAAATTTAAAATACTTAAAATTATATTTTTTTTTTAAACTTTCTAAAAAACTATTAGTTACACCATTTTTTATATTATCCGCACATTCGCCAATTGTATAAAATAAGATGTTTTTATTATTTTTAAAATGATCAGAAACCTTAATAAATTCCATTATTCCTTTGTTCCATAAAAATCTTCCCACAAAAAGAAAAATAGTTTTTTTTTTTGATAATTTTGAATACTTAAAATAATTAGTGTCAACACCTGAACCCATCACTACAAAAGAATTAAAATTTTTAGAAATACCTTCTTTTAAAAATATTTTTTTATCTTCATAATTATGAAAAACAACTTTATTATTATCAGAAATTGCAATTTTATATAAAAATATAGCAATCTTTTTTAATAATAAACTTCCTAAAAAAGAATTGCCCAATCCTGTTATCGTATTAACAACTTTAATATTCATAAAATTACAAATTATACTTCCTATAATTACCGGCTTAATATTAAAATTTAAAAACAGATCTGGTTTAAATTTTTTAATTATGGCCAATATTTTTACAAAAGTTACAAAATCTTTTAAAAAATTAAATGAGTCATTTTCAAAGTTTAAATTTATAAATTTACATCCAAGTTTTTTGAGATTCTTTGCGTTTCTATCTTTCTTAGCAATAACAAAAACTTTATGTCTATCACTAACCAGTCTTTTTATTAAACTTTTTCTAAAATTATAAACATTCCAAGAAGATTTTGAAAAAATAAAAATTACCATTCTAAAAAAATAGATCTATAAGGTTGCCAAGCAAAACTATTATCTGCAAATTCTAACCAAACAAATAACATCAGGCCAAAATAAAATAAAATTAATATTTTAAATAAAAATTTATATTCTAAATTTATTAGAGAATAAAGTCTTACAAAGATTAAAGCCTCAATAAGCAAAAAGGGCAACAAAACTCTATCCGCGATAACATCTATATAACTTGACTGCTCTGTTAATTGATTAAAAATAAACATTAGAACAATTACAAATACTACTGAAACTATAAAGAAAAAATATAAAGGATATATTTTTTTATCTTTATTAAACTTTTTTCTAAAAATTAAAAATACGAAAATTGGCACAGTATGTGCTAAAAATTTTAAAAATTTTAAAGGTGAATTTTTTATAATCATAATATCTAAACTCATAGCTGAAGACAAATTATCAAAATTGTTAAAATACAAGTAATAAAATAAAAATAAAATACTTGTGCTCATAGAAGTTAATATTAATAATTTAGGAATTCTAATTTTTTCATAACTTTTATAAAAAAGTAAAAAAATAAATATTATACTAGAAATATGAATTGACACTGAAAGAATAAAGAAAATATATTTTTTCACATTCATATTTTCCGACCAATAGTAAATTGCATAACACAAAAGACCTATTGATACTGATTGTCGGGTATAACCCATACCAACAACATAGATCATTGTTGGTATCAATAAAATGAAAACAAATAATCTTTCATTTGAAATATTTAAAAATCTAAATATTCCAGTCAAAAAAATTAATGCACATACAAAATTGAAAAAGAAGTAGTTTAGATTAAGTTTGTGAAGAATTTGAATAATATAATTAAGTCCTTGCAATTTAGCAAAAGCCTCTGGTTCGATTTTTATTTTATCAAAAATATTTATGTAGGTAACATAATCACCGCCCACATGATGTCTTCCAGAAATAAATAGCAGTATAAATATAAACAACAAAAAGAAATAACTTCTTTTAGTATTTTCACTTAATTTAATTTCACTTAGAGAAATAATGGATAAATAGATATAAATTGATAAATAAGTAGTCAATGTTTATTAATCCAATTTTGCAAAACTAAAATATTCCATAATTGGTGATAATTTGTGTCATTTTTATTTTTTTTAAAACTCATCCATTTTAAAGTTAGATATTCATTATTAAATAAATCATGTTTGCAAAGATTTTTAATATCTAAAACTTCGTCACCCCATTTAGATAAATAGTTTTTTAGATAAAAACTCATTGGTATAGAAAATCCTTTTTTAACATTTGAAATATGATCTTCTGGTAAATAATAACCTAATAATTTTTTAAGTATAAATTTAGTTTTAGATTTTTTTATTAGGAGATTTGATGGCAATTTAAAAACTCTTTCTATTATTTTATGATTAGCAAAAGGTGTTCTATTTTCTATACTGTGATACATTGCGGCTCTATCCATTTTGCAAAGTATATCATCTGGAAAATATAATTTGAGATCTAAATACATTAAATCTTTAAAAGTATATTTTTTTTTATTTAAGTATTTTTTAACATCTATAGTACTTGAAGATTTCAAATATTTTGCATCATAACCTCCTTGACTAATAGAAATATCATAATAATCAAAAAAATTTTTAACATTTATGATAGATTTTAATTTTCTTAATTTAGAATTTAAATTCCAGATATTAAAGATATTTATATTTAATGTTTTATTTAATTGATAAATTACAGAAATACATAATTTTAATAGTGTTTTTACAAAGATATTTCTAGTAAATGCATTATGATATCGTTTAAAATATAAATACCTATTATAACCTCCAGATATTTCATCTCCTCCATCTCCTGTTAATAATATCTTAATTTTTTTTTTTGCATACTTGCTTAAAAGAAAGCATGGTATTTGACTACTATCACCAAATGGCTCGGAATAATAATTATGCATGTTGTTAACATAAGATAAAATATCTTTTTTTTTTACTTTGTAGGTATTGTGATTTGTTCCTAAATATTGTGCGATTTTTTTTGCATTATGACTCTCGTCATAGTTTTTTGAAGATGTTTTTAGAGTATATGTTTCAATTTTTTTTTTACTAACTTTTTGTGCAATAGATGCAATTAAAGCTGAGTCTATACCTCCAGATAAAAAACAGCCTACTTTAAAATCTTTACTCAACATATTTTTAATTTTTGATTGAAATAATTTATTAACATCATCGATTGTATCGTTAGTCTTTTTAACATTTTTATTATTTTTAGATTTATTATATAATTGTTCTTTTAGATCATAATAATTATACTTTGAAACTTTTAGACTTTCATCAACTTCAAGAATTGTTGATGGGCCTAATTTAAAAACATTTTTATAAATAGATAAAGGGCTTGGAATAAAACCGTATTTTACAAAAATATCTGCCGAAAATTTATTTAATTCAAATTTTAATATTTTGTTTTTTTGAAAAGCTAATAAATCAGATGTAAAAAAAAAAATTTTATCTTGAATTCCATAATATAAAGGTTTTTCACCTATTCTATCTCTAGCAATGATCAATTTTTTTTCTTTTGTATCCCAAAGAGATAGAGCAAACATTCCCTCACACAATTTTAGCATTTTTTTAATACCTAAAATTTCAATACCATTGACTAAAACTTCACTATCAGTAGAATTTTTCCAATAGAATTTTTTATTTTGTTTTTTAAATTTTTTTTCTACAATCTTTCTAAGCTCTAAGTAATTATATATTTCACCATTATACACCATCACAAATCGTCCTGAAAATGAGTGTGTTGGTTGATTTCCTTTCTTTGATGCGTCAACTATGGCTAGCCTCAAACTTGCTAAGCCTAAATTATTTTTCTTTTCTAAATATACATTATTAGAATCTGGGCCTCTATGATTAATTTTTTTTGACACAGATGCCATAAATTTTCCACTTACTTTTTTGTAATTATAAATACCAATTATTCCACACATAATTTTTTTAATATTCCTGATTTTTTCATCACTAGATTCCATTCATAATGACGTAAATTAACATTCTGAAATTTTGCTTTTTTTAAATCTTTAGCAGTATGAATATCTTCATCATAAACGTTTTTAATTTTATATTTTTTTGAAATTTTATTCATGAAATCTGTTTTATTAGAGACTATTTTCATTTTTGATGCAGAATATTCTAAAAATTTTGTACTATACTGAGCATTATATGGAAATTCATCTGGTATGTAATTAAGACCATAATTACACATTTTGTAATATCTATTTATATAGATATATTTTTTTGGTCCTAAAAATTTAATTTTAGTAAAATTAGAAAATCTATCTTTATACACTTTAGAAACATTTCCTATAACAAGAATTGAAAATCCTAATTTTAAATATTTAATAAATATTTTATCTAATCCCTTTCGTGCTTCTATTGATCCAGTATATAAAAAATCGTAGGTAAATTTTTTTAAACGTTTTTGAAAAAATTTTTTTAATATTCCTTGTGATCTTATTATAAACGGAACATTATCATTAAAATTCATTGTATCTTTAATAAGTTTTGAATTAAAAATTCTTAAATTAGGTTTAAAATTTAAATATTTTTTAAGGGTGTCTTTAGATTTGCAAAATGGGGGTGTTGATAAACTTGAATAATCGTGTATGTAAAATTTGTTTTTTAGTTTCTTTTTTAGGAAAAAACCACAAAACATTATAATCACATCACATTTTTCTAATAAAAGTTCCTGTTCTGAAATTATGACTTTAATATTGTTTTTAATGAAATAATTTCTGTAAGCTATGATTTCCGGTAAATAAGATTTTGTATTTGATAAAATTCCAACTATCATTTTAATATTACAAATTTTTGATATATCTTAGAAAATACAAAGTCATACATATATACTTCCTTATTATACCTACGTTGTAAATTTTACTGTTATAACTGTAAGCTTTAATATACCTAATAAATTCTTTAAATTTTTTTGGAAATATTGGAAAATCTGTCTTACAAATAGCATCTTTAATTATAAATAACCTTATATTTTTTTTAATTAAAATTTTAGAATGAATTAAATCTTCATAATAAGCTTTACCATTAAATGGATAATAGTCTATCAAATATAAGTTTTTTTTATGATGCATCAAACAACCACCAGGAATCCACTCAACTTCAATTGCTTCTTTTTTTAAATAAACAAAATCTACCCCAAAATTAGTTCCTGATTTTGATACTTTTCCCATTATTTTATCGTTATTTGGAAAACCTAATACTAAATTTTTTATAAATTGAGATATTTTATTATTATTATTCAATTTATGAATTGGCAAATTACTATTAACATCAATGAAACACGGGCCTACAGAGACATCTTTATTAACTTTTAAAAAATTAATCATTGCTTTAATAGATTGATTGCTTATGTAACAGTCAGCATCAAGCTGCATTACAAAATCTGTTCTTGCCAATTTAAAACCTTCAACTCTTTGATTAACTTGACCAGCCAAATTTGTTTGAACTATTTCAACATTATCATGTAAATCTATTTCATTATTAATTTTTCTTAAATTTTCTTTATAAATCATAACTAAGATCTTTTTAGGTCTAGAATCAGTCAAATTTAAATTTTCTATTACGTTTTGTAATGAATCTTCACCTACAGTTGGAATAACAACTGTTAAATCTAAAATATTTTCCATTTAATTTAAAAATTTATTGAGAAAAGTTTTCCATTTATTTAATTTAGTGTCTGAATATAAATAATATTTATTTTTAAAATTTTTATCAAAATTGAAATTTTTAAATAACTTAAAAAAGGAATAATTGTCATAAAAATATGATATTTTTTTTGGATATAATGGTGAGAGATTGAGAGAACTATTGTCTATATAAGTCATATATGGTATCCGATTAAAAATTGCATAATATATTGCTGTGGTTGAATTGGATGCAATAAATAAGTCAATTTTAGGCAATATAGTTTCTATTGAATCTTTGTATAAGTATATTTTTTTTGAAGAAAAATTAAAATTATCAAGACTGGCTGGATGTTTTTTAATATAGATCTTTCCTATATTTTTAAATTGATCTGCATTTTTATTTAAAATTGCAACTAATTTTTTTGATGAGCTTTCAAAAAGATCCAAAGCAACAAATATGTTTATCTTACTATTTCTAGTTTTAGTAAATTTATGTTTAAAATTAATCATCCGTAAAGACTCCGTTTGGATAAGATTTTTAAAATTATGAAGTTTAGCCATATTTGCACTAGCATAACTATTTACTAAAAAATTCTTTGGTTTTAGTTTTTTTTTATAAAAAGACGTAGGATATAAATCGTAATATCTTAAATCCCAATATCTAATTTCATTATGAGGGACAGCAAAAAGATTTTTATGATTATATTTGTTCCAAAAATAATTAAGCATTTTTTCCCAATTTTGATTTTCGTAGATATATATTCCTAATTTATATTTTTTTTTTTTAT
>Ga0255758_10004937_pt1 | contig 11114 bp, 8 predicted proteins | sample 011ome_24_FD_179958 | JGI IMG/M metagenome (GOLD analysis project Ga0255758, IMG submission 179958) | Coastal salt marsh microbial communities from the Groves Creek Marsh, Skidaway Island, Georgia - 011513CT metaG (version 2) | ecosystem: Environmental > Aquatic > Marine > Intertidal zone > Salt...
CTGACATGTCAATTTGAAACGCGCTGAATGGATCAAATCATCAGGCGGATTGAGGACCCGAGAGGTAAAATTGTAATCAATTGTGCGCCCCCCTATACTCCCGATCGCGGAGGATATGGGGTCATTTACCGTAACCTACGCCGCCACTGCAACTACTCTGAGATTTAGTGTGAGACCAACTTCAAGAGACACACGTCCTGTCAATTTGGACCTTGGCACCATTAACCTGCCGGTGACCGCTTATGCCTCCATCACACACCGCGTGACCGGGGTGCTGATGTTTTTTTCCAGTTTCCTGATGTTGTGGGCTCTCGATCAGAGTCTCGCCTCTGAAGCCTCCTTCAACGCGGTGGCGGCGGTGCTGTCGTCACCGCTAGCCAAGCTGGTCAGCTGGTGTATTGCATCGGCGCTGACTTACCACGCGCTTGCCGGAGTCAAGCACCTCATTATGGATGCGGGCATTGGTGAGACGATGCGCGGTGGTGTGTTGGGCGCGCGCATCGTGTTTGTGCTGGCGGCTGCGGCCGCAGCGGTGTGGGGGGTGCTGATATGGTGACCTCTGTTACAAGTTTCAGCCGAACGGGGCTATCTGACTGGCTGATTCAGCGGGTCACCTCTTTGGTGTTGCTCGCATATTTTATTGTTATCGCCTACCAGTTACTGGGTTCAGTTGACTACACTTCGTGGCGACTGCTGTTTGACCAGACGTGGATGAAGGTCTTTACCCTGATGGCAGCGCTGTCGCTGGCGGCACACAGCTGGATTGGCCTGTGGTCAGTGTTCACGGATTACCTGACTGAGAGAATGTTGGGGCCGAAGGGTAACGTCATCAGGTTGTTTTGCCAGCTGAGCGCGTCACTCGCTCTGGTGGGTTACGTGATTTGGGTGATTGTCATTATTTGGAGCTGAGGCGTCTTGGATCAGCTGTGAACAAGTGGGGCGGTGTACCACGAGGCTCCCGGGATAGACGTGAGATTTATGAGAACAATTTCTTTTGACGGGGTAATCGTAGGCGGTGGCGGCGCTGGAATGCGCGCGGCGTTGCAGTTGGCCCAGTCCGGTTATAAGACTGCCGTTATTTCTAAGGTGTTTCCGACGCGTTCACATACTGTGTCCGCGCAGGGTGGTATCACCTGCGCAATTGCCAGTGCTGACCCTCAGGACGATTGGCGGTGGCACATGTATGACACCGTGAAAGGCTCTGACTACATAGGCGATCAAGACGCGATTGAATACATGTGCTCGGTCGGCCCAGAGGCGATCTTCGAGTTGGAGCATATGGGCCTCCCGTTTTCGCGTACCGAGGAAGGCCGCATTTATCAAAGACCCTTTGGTGGGCAATCGAAGAATTTTGGCGAGGGCGGACAGGCGGCTCGAACGTGTGCGGCGGCTGATCGCACCGGCCACGCGCTCTTGCATACGCTTTATCAAAACAACATCAAAAACGAGACCGTCTTTTTTAACGAGTGGTTCGCCGTTGATCTGGTGAAGAACCAGGACGGTGCGGTGGTGGGTGTGATCGCCATTTGCATTGAAACGGGTGAGACCGTTTACGTGAAATCCAAGGCGACGGTCTTCGCTACTGGTGGTGCTGGCAGGATCTATGCCTCCACCACCAATGCGCACATCAATACCGGTGATGGCTTGGGCATGGCGCTCCGCGCAGGCGTGCCTGCGCAAGATATGGAGATGTGGCAGTTCCATCCGACTGGAATATACGGTGCCGGCACGTTGGTGACTGAGGGCTGTCGCGGAGAGGGTGGCTATCTGGTCAATAAGGACGGCGAGCGCTTTATGGAGCGATACGCGCCCAACGCTAAGGATTTGGCGGGCAGGGACGTGGTGGCGCGCTCGATGGTGCTTGAGATTCTCGAGGGCCGGGGCTGCGGCCCTAACGGTGATCACGTGAAGCTCAAGCTGGATCATCTCGGTGAGGAGGTTCTCGAATCCCGACTCCCCGGGATCTGCGAATTGAGCCGCACTTTTGCTCACGTCGACCCTGTCAAGGAGCCCATCCCGGTTGTGCCGACTTGTCACTACATGATGGGCGGTATTCCCACGAACGTTCATGGCCAGGCCTTGACCGTCGATGAACAGGGCAGCGATGCGGTCATTCCGGGCCTTTATGCGTGCGGCGAAGTCGCCTGTGTCTCAGTGCATGGTGCGAATCGACTCGGCGGCAACTCATTGCTGGACCTCGTGGTCTTTGGGCGTGCCTCTGGTCTGTTTATCGAGAAGTCGCTGCGTGAGGGAATTGAGCTCCGGGGCGCGTCACAAACTGACATTGAGGCGGCTGGTGCGCGGCTTGAGGCACTCAACGCCCGAGAGCAGGGCGAGCAGGTGGCACCATTGCGACACGAGTTGCAGGAAATCATGCAAAACCACTTTGGCGTGTTCCGCACTGGTGACTTCATGCGCGAGGGGATCGCCAAGCTGGCTGATTTGCGAGAGCGCGTAGAAAACGTTGCACTCGCTGACCGATCAAATGCGTTTAATACTTCGCGGATCGAGTGTCTGGAACTGCAGAACCTGTTCGAAACCGCTGAAGCCACGGCGGTGGTTGCCGAGGCTCGAGATGAGAGTCGCGGTGCTCACGCGCGAGAAGATTTCACTGAACGAGATGACGATAACTGGCTGTGTCACTCCCTCTATCATAGTGAGGGCAAGCAAGTGTCCAAGCGGAGCGTCAACTTTACCCCGCAAACCGTTGAAACCTTCCAGCCGATGGCGAGAAGTTACTGAGTTTTTCAGGAGCGATAGCAGATGCTACAGGTCAGCCTATACCGTTATAACCCCGAGACCGACGAAGCCCCGTACATGCAGGATTTTTCTGTCGATACGGGCGATCGCGATCTAATGGTGCTGGATGTACTTGAGCTCATCAAGGCCGATCTCGATGGCAGTGTGACCTACCGTCGCAGTTGCCGGGAGGGTGTCTGCGGGTCAGATGGTCTCAACATGAACGGTAAAAATGGGCTGGCGTGCATCACGCCCCTCTCTGAGAGTGTTAAAGGCGGCAAGCTGGTGATTCGTCCTCTGCCAGGATTGCCCGTGATTCGTGATCTTGTCGTCGATATGAGTCTTTTTTACGCGCAGTACGAGAAGGTGCAGCCCTACTTGCAGAATCCCACACCGGCGCCAGCGATCGAGCGACTGCAGTCTCCCGAGGAGCGCGCCCAGTTGGATGGGTTGTACGAGTGCATTCTCTGCGCCTGCTGCTCGACCAGTTGCCCTTCTTTCTGGTGGAATCCCGATAAATTTGTTGGCCCCGCCGGGTTGCTGCAGGCCTATAGATTCCTCGCCGACAGTCGTGATACGGCGACGGAGGACCGGCTCTCCAAGCTGGATGATCCTTTTAGCGTCTTTCGTTGCCACGGCATTCAAAACTGCGTCAACGTCTGTCCGAAGGGGCTGAATCCCACCAAGGCCATTGGCCATATCCGCACCATGTTGCTTAATCGCGCGACCTGACACCGTTAGCACGATGAGTGGTGATGAGTGCCATAGCTGTGTGTCATAAGAGCATTCTGCTCACTGCGTGTCAGGAATATGTCGCATAACCTTCAGTTATTTTAACGGCGAAGCATCCCTACAAATATCAGTAATTCTGCCGTTTTTGTCATTGGGTGCGCGCCCAAAAAAAACAATTACCCTACACTACGCTCCACAGGCGGGGTGACCAGCGGCCAAGACGAGCCGCCGCTCTGCGATACTCCAGGGGGCAACAGTGACACAGGCGACGCCTATACCCGGCATGTTGGCGCAGTGGGCAACATCTCACATTGCGGGTGGTAACGCCGAGTATGTGGACGCGCTTTACGAGCACTATTTGCAGGACCCCAACGCCATCCCGCCCGAATGGCGTGACTACTTCGATCAATTGCCCCTCGTGGCCTCCGACACCCATGCACTCCACGACGTGCCTCACTCGGTGCTACGTGACCGATTTGCGCGCATCTCCAAGATGCGGGTGCGCACCGATGCGACGGTCGCACAGGATTCACACGCGACCGAGTATGAGCGAAAGCAGGTCAGGGTGGTGCAGCTCATATCCGCTTACCGGCAGCGGGGACACCAGCAGGCACAGCTTGATCCGCTAGCCTTGGCGGTGCGGCCGGCGATCCCGGATCTGGATCTCACCTTTCATGAGCTTAGCGAGGCGGATTTAGACACGACCTTCCAGGTGGGTACGGTTTACTTTGGTCGCTCCGAAGCCACCTTGGCAAGCATCCGCGACGATCTGGCCGCTACCTACTGTGGCACCGTTGGTGCGGAGTTCATGCACATCGTCGATACCGAGGAGCGGCATTGGATCATGAGCCGTATGGAAGCTGTGCGCAGTGCGCCCGATTTTTCAGTCGAGCAACGGCTCAATATTTTGCGGCAACTGAACGGTGCAGAGGGCCTCGAGCGATCGCTCGGTTCTAAATACCCTGGAACCAAGCGCTTTGGTCTCGAGGGTGGGGAGAGCCTCATACCTATGATGAGTGAGGCGATTCAGCGAATCGGCGGTTACGGTGCTAAAGAAATCTGTATTGGTATGGCGCATCGCGGCCGACTCAATGTGCTGGTCAATATTTTGGGTAAAAACCCGGTCGACTTGTTTGATGAGTTCGAGGGGAAGGTGAGCTACATGGGCTCCGGGGACGTGAAATACCATCAGGGATTTTCATCGAACATGATGACGCCGGGAGGCGAGGTGCACCTCGCGCTGGCCTTCAATCCCTCCCATCTGGAGATCGTGTCGCCGGTTGTGGAAGGTTCAGTTCGCGCACGGCAGGATCGTCGCGATGACCCAGACGGGCAGACGGTGGTTCCCATCGTGCTGCATGGCGACGCGTCCTTCGCGGGCCAGGGTGTTGTCATGGAAACCTTCCAGATGTCCCAGACGCGGGCTTATCGCACAGGGGGGACCCTGCACATCGTACTGAACAATCAGATCGGCTTTACCACCAGTGAGCCTGCCGACGCGCGCTCCACAGAGTACTGCACCGACATTGCCAAGATGGTTCAGGCTCCCATATTCCACGTCAATGGCGATGACCCCGAGGCGGTAGTGTTCGTGACACAGCTGGCCGTGGACTACCGCAATCAGTTCAACAAGGACGTAGTTATCGACCTCGTCTGCTACCGGCGCCGCGGTCATAACGAGGCGGATGAGCCGTCTGTGACGCAGCCCGGCATGTACGACACCATCAAATCCCATTCCTCTACGCGGGAGTTATATGCCCACCGCCTGATCGCAGACGGATTGCTCACACAAGAACAGGACGCGGCATGGGTTGAGGATTATCGCGCGGCACTGGAGCGGAATGAGCCGATGGTGAGCTCGCTGGTCTCTGAGCCCAACAAGGCGTTGTTTGTTGATTGGTCACCCTATCTGGGGCACCGCTGGGACGTGGCCGCGGATACCACGGTGCCGCTGGGGCAGCTCAAGGCTCTGTCCGAACAAACCAATGCGGTACCCGAGGCTTTCTCCGTTCATCGGGTCGTAAAGAAGCTCATGGACGATCGGCTTAAAATGGGCGCCGGCGCGCTGGAGGTGAACTGGGGCTTTGCAGAGACGATGGCCTACGCGTCGTTATTGGAAGAGGGCTATCCCGTCCGTCTGACAGGCCAGGACGTGGGGCGCGGCACTTTCAGTCATCGACACGCGGTGCTCCACAATCAACGCGACGGCCAGACCTTTGTTCCCCTGCAGCAGCTGAGCGCGGAGCAGGCGCCCTTCAGGATCTATGATTCTCTGCTCTCCGAAGAGGCGGTGCTGGCATTCGAATATGGCTATGCCACCACGTCCCCCGGAGGGTTGGTGGTGTGGGAGGCGCAGTTTGGTGATTTCGCCAACGGCGCTCAGGTGGTCATCGATCAATTTATTTCCAGTGGCGAGAACAAATGGAGTCGGCTGTGCGGGCTGACCATGTTGTTGCCCCATGGGTACGAGGGCCAGGGACCGGAGCACTCGTCGGCAAGGCTGGAGCGGTTTTTGCAACTGTGTGCTGAGGACAACATTCAGGTTTGCATCCCCAGCACCCCGGCGCAAGTGTTCCACATGTTGCGGCGGCAGGCCGCAAGGCCACTCAGGGCGCCGCTCATTGTCATGACACCCAAGAGCCTGCTCCGACACAAGGAGGCGGTGTCTCGGTTGGAAGAGCTGTCAGAGGGTGGCTTCCAGACTGTCATTGACGAGACAGATGTGCTAAACCCCATGGCGGTGAAGCGGGTGGTGCTGTGTGCGGGCAAGGTGTTTTATGACTTGCGGGCCGCGCGGCGTGAGCGAGGCATTGAGGACATAGCCATCGTGCGTATCGAACAGATGTACCCATTCCCTCGTTTCGATTTACAGGCGGTGCTCGCCCGTTATCCCAACCTTGAGGACGCGGTGTGGGTTCAGGAGGAGCCTAAAAATCAGGGCTCCTGGTATGCCATGCAGAGTCGCATTGCCACAGCGGTCCGCAAAGAAAAGGTCGATGTCTATTTACGCTATGTCGGCAGGGAGCCCGCTGCGTCTGCGGCGGCGGGCTATTCCGCATTGCACCTACGGGAGCAGGAAGAATTTATTGATGAAGCGCTGGGCCCGATGCCCTGGGGCTTTTAATACGAGGATGCTGGGATGACAGTTGAAATCAAGGCGCCGGCTTTTCCAGAGTCCGTTGCAGATGGGGTCGTTTCTGCATGGCACAAAGGGCCGGGAGACAGCGTCGCGCGAGACGAGCTGCTGGTAGAAATCGAAACCGACAAGGTTGTGATGGAGGTCGTCGCACCGGAGCCCGGTGTGATTGAGGCGATCATGGTCGCAGAGGGCGAAACCATCACTAGTGAGGCCGTGTTGGCCACGTTAGTTGCTGGGGCTGTGAGCGCACCAACGCCGTCAGCTAAAACATCTGGATCGACCGAAGACACCCCAGACGCTGCCAGCGGCAGTGCTGAATCGATCCCGATGGGCCCCGCAGTGAGAGCGTTGTTGGATGAGCATGGTCTCTCGCCGGACGGTATCGCCGCGACGGGGAAGGGCGGCCGGCTATTGAAAGAGGATGTGTTGTTACACCTGAAGCAGGCACCTGAGCAGCCTGCGCCATCCTCTCCGGCCACATCCCCAGCGGCTGTTGATCTGAACGTAGATGGGCCTACCAGCGAGCGAATCGAGAAGCGGGTCCCGATGACGCGGATGCGCGCACGCATTGCGGAGCGACTGTTGGGTGCCACTCAGCAAACCGCCATGCTGACGACCTTCAACGAGGTCAACATGGCGCCATTGATGAAGTTGCGCCGGCAGTATCGTGATGAGTTTGAGTCGGTGCACAATGGCACCCGCCTCGGTTTCATGGGTTTCTTTGTTAAGGCGGCCTGCGAGGCGTTGAAGCGATTTCCGGAGGTTAATGCGTCAATCGATGGTAACGACGTGGTCTACCACGGCTACCAGGATATCGGCGTGGCGGTCTCGGTTGACGAGGGGCTGGTGGTGCCGGTTCTGCGCGATGCCGATTTTATGAGTATTGCCGATGTCGAGGCCGCTATTGCCAGCTTTGGTAGTAAAGCCCGGGACAAAAAGCTGACCATCGAGGAGATGACCGGTGGTACCTTCACGGTATCGAACGGAGGGGTCTTTGGCTCACTACTGTCCACGCCTATCCTCAATCCACCGCAAACCGGCATTCTCGGCATGCACACGATTCAGGAGCGGCCCATCGCGATGGATGGAGAAGTGGTTATACAGCCGATGATGTACCTCGCGCTCTCCTATGACCATCGTTTGGTCGATGGCAAAACAGCCGTTCAATTTTTGGTCACGATTAAGGGCCTGATAGAAGATCCCGCGCGGATTCTTCTGCAAATTTGATAAAGGGGGTATACCTTGTCCAACCCATTCGATGTGATCGTTATTGGCTCGGGTCCGGCCGGGTATGTGTGTGCAATCCGCTGCGCACAGCTTGGACTGACAACCGCAGTAATTGAGCAAAATGTGAACGAGCAGGCACAGCCGTTACTGGGTGGTACCTGTCTTAACGTGGGTTGCATCCCCTCCAAAGCATTGCTGGACAGCTCGCATCGCTACGCCGAGGCTGCGGGGCATCTCTCTGATCACGGCATCGGTGTGGATGGCGTCTCGCTTGATGTTGCCGGCATGATGGCGCGCAAGGACAAGATTGTGTCCCAGCTGACTGGTGGTGTTTCTGGCCTGCTGAAGGCCAATGGCGTGTCGGTGATCACCGGTTCAGCGGTGCTTCTGGCGGGGCGGCAAGTCGAGGTCATAGACGCTTCGGGTGAGAAGAGTACCCATACCGCTGACAATATCGTACTGGCGGCAGGATCAGAGCCCGCTGCGATCCCGCCCGCGCCGGTAGACGGCGATCGGGTAGTCGATTCAACCGGAGCCTTGTGTTTCGAGGCAGTGCCTGAGCGCTTAGGTGTGATCGGCGCGGGGGTGATCGGACTCGAGCTGGGGAGCGTCTGGGCGCGCCTGGGGGCCAACGTGATCATGCTGGAGGCGATGGATCAGTTCCTGCCCAACATGGACGAACAGATTGCTGCTGAATCCGCGAAGATCTTTGCCAAGCAGAGTCTGGATATCCGGCTCGGTGCCAGGGTTACTGATGTTGCAGTTGGCAGTGATGCTGTGTCGGTGACCTACACGCAAAACGAGAGCAGCGAGACGGTAGAATTCGACCGACTCATTGTTGCCGTGGGCCGAACGCCGCGTACAGAAAAATTATTCGCGGCTGACTCTGGCGTGACGGTCGACGAGCGCGGCTTTGTGTTCGTCAATGACTACTGCGCGACTGAGGCGCCCGGTGTATGGGCGGTTGGGGACATCGTGCGAGGGCCTATGTTGGCGCACAAGGGCTCTGAAGAAGGTGTGATGGTGGCTGAGCGCATCCATGGCAAGGCTGCGCAACTCAATTACGAGGTGATCCCCTCTATTATCTACACCCATCCGGAGGTCGCTGCGGTCGGCAAGACTGAGCAAGATCTCAAAGCTGAGGGTGTTGACTACAAGGTAGGATCATTCCCCTTTGCGGCAATAGGTCGGGCAATGGCCTCGGGCGAGACAGACGGTTTGGTCAAGATTTTGTCCGATGCGAATTCCGATCAGATTTTGGGCGCTCACGTTGTGGGGCCTTCTGCGGCAGATCTCGTCCAGCAGATTGTCATCGCTATTGAGATGGCAGCCAGCACGGAGGATCTCCAGCTGATGGTCTTTGGCCATCCCACGATGTCTGAAGCCGTTCATGAGGCGGCTTTGGCGGTGGATGGAAGAGCGATCCACATGGTGAATCGCGCCAAACGTTAACAGAGCAGTGACGCGGCTCCAGGTGCCCGATACTGGAGCTGTGAGAGGTTAATCGGGCGCTACCCCGGGGGGAGTTATGAATTTGCATGAGTACCAGGGCAAAGCCCTGTTCGCGGACTACGGCTTGCCGGTGTCGACAGGGCACGCCGTTGACTCGGCTGAGGCGGCGGTGAAAGCGGCCAATGACATTGGTGGACAGCGATGGGTGGTCAAGGCCCAGGTCCATGCGGGTGGTCGCGGCAAGGCCGGCGGCGTGAAGCTCGTGGACAGCGCCGAGGCGGTGGGAGAGTTCGCGGCGCAATGGTTGGGTCAGCGGCTTGTGAGCTATCAAACGGACGCGGCTGGCCAGCCAGTATCTCGTATTTTGGTTGAATCCTGCACCGATATTGCCGACGAGTTGTACCTAGGTGCAGTAGTTGATCGCGCCAGCCGGCGGATCGTTTTCATGGCGTCGACCGAGGGCGGCGTGGAAATTGAAAAGGTCGCTGAAGAAACCCCCGAAAAAATCCTTAAGGCGGAAATTGATCCTCTGGTCGGTGCCCAGCCTTTTCAGGGACGGGACCTAGCATTCCGGCTCGGCCTAACCGGCGTTCAGGTTAAACAGTTCGTTACCATTTTCATGGGACTGGCAAAGCTGTTTGCCGACAAGGATCTGGCGCTGATCGAAGTGAACCCGCTGGTGATTAACGACGAAGGTAACCTACATTGCCTCGATGCCAAGGTGGTTGTCGACTCTAACGCGCTATATCGCCAGCCTGAGCTTGAAGCAATGCACGATCCCTCTCAGGAAGACGAGCGGGAGGCCCACGCCGCGCAGTGGGAGCTCAACTATGTGGCCCTCGATGGCTCCATTGGCTGCATGGTCAATGGCGCAGGATTGGCAATGGGCACTATGGACATCGTCAAACTCCACGGCGGCGCACCAGCGAATTTTCTTGATGTCGGCGGCGGCGCCACTAAAGAGCGCGTCACCGAGGCTTTCAAAATCATTCTTTCCGATGAAAACGTGAAGGCCGTTCTGATCAATATCTTTGGCGGCATTGTCCGATGCGATTTGATTGCAGAAGGCGTTATTGGTGCGGTTGAGGAAGTGGGCGTCGACGTGCCGGTTGTCGTGCGTCTCGAGGGTAACAACGCGGCGCTCGGGAGAGAGGTGTTGGCCGGAAGCGGTCTGAATATTCAGGCGGCGGAGAGTCTGACTGACGCTGCTCAAAAAGTGGTAGCCGCGGCGGGAGGTGCGTCATGAGTATCCTGATCGATCAAAATACCCGTGTAATCTGCCAGGGTTTCACCGGCTCGCAGGGCACTTTCCATTCGGAGCAGGCGATCGCGTACGGTACCAAGGTGGTTGGCGGCGTGACCCCCGGCAAGGGAGGGCAGACGCATCTGGACTTACCAGTGTTCAATACCGTGGCCGAGGCTGTTGCGGAAACGCAAGCGCAGGCCTCCGTGATCTATGTCCCCGCGGCCTTTTGTAAAGACTCTATCCTTGAGGCGGCCAATGCGGGCGTTGAGCTCATCGTCTGTATCACTGAGGGCGTGCCAACACTCGATATGCTCGACGCGAAGGTCAAATGCGATGAGTTGGGTGTCAGGCTGATAGGACCCAATTGCCCTGGCGTTATTACGCCAGGGCAATGCAAGATCGGTATTATGCCGGCGGATATTCATTTGCCGGGTAGGGTCGGGATTGTGTCTCGCTCCGGGACGTTGACCTACGAAGCGGTCAAGCAGACTACTGATGTGGGCTACGGTCAGTCCACCTGCGTCGGCATCGGCGGAGACCCGATTCCGGGTTCTCACTTCATCGATATTCTGGGCTTAT
>Ga0255758_10004948_pt1 | contig 11102 bp, 7 predicted proteins | sample 011ome_24_FD_179958 | JGI IMG/M metagenome (GOLD analysis project Ga0255758, IMG submission 179958) | Coastal salt marsh microbial communities from the Groves Creek Marsh, Skidaway Island, Georgia - 011513CT metaG (version 2) | ecosystem: Environmental > Aquatic > Marine > Intertidal zone > Salt...
TAAAGAACTTCTCTTCCCAGCACTATAAATTATTTGAAGAACTTGCGCATGAATTGAATCTTCAAGATTCCATTAATGATCTCTTTAATGGGGAGATTGTAAACAAGACAGAAAATAGACAAGCACTCCACCATCTATATCGCAATAATCAATCAGATCCAGAATTTGATTTTAAAAAAACTACAGAACCTTTTGTTAAAAGAATTAAAAAAGAAGGTTTTAAGAATATTATTACTTTTGGAATTGGGGGCTCCTATGAAGGGCCAAAATTGCTACAAGAATTTACAAACAAGGAATCATTTAAATTTAATTATTATTTTGTTTCAGGGCCTGATAAGGATGAGTTTAATTCAATATTAAAATCATTAAGTGGTCAAAAGAATTTTTACATTTTTTCATCTAAATCACTTTCAACAGATGAGACCCTTTCATGCTTAAGATGGTTGGGTGCAAAAAGAAATTCAACTAATTCAATAGTAATTACGGCCAACACAGAAAAAGCAAAAACTCTGGGTTTTAATAAAAATTCCATTGTCCCATTTCCAGAAACAGTTGGAGGTAGGTATTCAATTTGGTCGCCTATCTCCCTGAGTGCCGCGTTAGAAAATAATTTCTCTAAATTTTTAAAGGGAGGCTTCTCTGCAGATAAAATGCTTCTAGGTAGTACAAAAAGGGATCTGCAATATCAAAAATTTATTAAAATATTGGCATTTTCAGATTTGTGGTTTAGCAACTTTTTAAATAAAAAGAATAGGGTGATCCTCTCTTACAATTGGAAATTGCGATCTCTGCAAAGTTATATTCAACAACTTGAGATGGAGTCACTTGGAAAGAAGCCAAATCCTAAATCTATATTTAAAGCAACAGGCCAGTCAATATTTGGAGGTTTTGGATCTACTGCTCAACACTCATATTTTCAATTATTACATCAGGGTACAGCAGAATTCTGTACTGATATTATTTACTCAGACTCTACTGAAAGCCCATTATCAAGCGCTCAAGCCAAAGGACAAGCTGCCTTGCTATCCTCAAATTTTGAAGGGTCTTCAAATTTTCTTGAAAAAACAAATAGTAATTCACCAGTTAATCTTTTCCATTTAAACAAGCTTTCGCTTGAAGGGCTTGGTTTTTTGCTGGCAACTTGGGAGCATAGAGTTTTTATTGCTGCATGCATGCTTCAAATCAATCCTTTTGATCAATATGGAGTAGCTGCTGGTAAACATATTGTAAAAAAATTTCTTGATTAATGGCGTTAGATTTACATCAAGTCCCCAATACTCCTGGAATATACAAATTTTTTTCTAAAAATAAAATTATTTATATTGGCAAAGCAAAGAATTTAAAAAAAAGAGTTTCTTCATATTTTGGTAAAGCCTTCAAAGACAGAAAAACACAACAAATCAAAATCCTAACAGATAAGATTGAAACTTTCTCAACCAATACTGAAGCGGAGGCTCTTTTATTAGAACAATCTTTGATTAAAGAGAGTTTACCTAAATTCAATATTCTTTTAAGGGATGATAAGACATATCCATATGTACATTTTTCAATGGATCACAGATATCCGAGCATTAGCATGAAAAGATCAAAACATGCAGTGTCAAAAAATTTTTTTGGTCCCTTCATAAGCGCTCAAGCAGTAAAATCGACTATTAAAGATATACAGAAGATTTATCAAATTCGAAATTGTAGCGATACGACATTTAATAATAGATCTAGACCCTGCATTGAGCATCAAATGCAAAGATGTTCTGCTCCATGCGTTAATTTCATTTCTGAGATTAGCTATCAAACAGACATTCTATCTTCTCAACGTTACTTATCATCTTCTGGAAAAAAAACTAAATCATTGATGACCACTCAGATGCATAAACTCGCTGAACAGCAAGAGTTTGAAAGAGCGCAGGAAATCAAACAAAGGATTAAAACCCTAGATATACTTCAACAAGAGCAATCATTTAATAGCGCTTTGACCAGTGTTGATTTTTTTGCATGTGTTTCTAGGTTTGATAGGACGGGAATATGCATATTATCGGTAAGAAATGGAAAAATCAGAGGCACTAAGACTCATTATTTAAAAGGCAATCAATTAAATGATGCTGATAGCTTGTTTCAAAGTTTAATATTTTCTTATTACCAAAATAGCTTTTCTTTGCCTAAGAAAATTATCTTAAATATTAAGCTCTGCAATTTGCCTCTAATCAAACAAGCAGTAAAACTTAAATTTAGAAAACAAATCTCAATTTCCACAAGTATTAATTCAAATTTTAGAAAAGTCGCTAAGTTAGGAATATTAAATGCAAATCAGGTTATTGAGAATAGAGTTAATCAGGCAGATAAATATTCATTTGCAATTCAGGACCTTATTTTAAACTTAGGCTTAAGAAGAAATAATATAACAATTGAAGGTTTTGATATCAGTCATCATGGCGGCAAGAATGCTGTGGCTTCCGCTGTGAGGTTCTCATCTCATGGACCAGAAAAAAATAATTATAGGCTTTTCAATATTCCTGACGAATTTTCTGGAAATGATATAGGTTCAATAAGGCATGTTCTGGAAAGAAGAATTAAGAAATCAGATATTGATCTGCTACCAGATATTGTTCTAATTGATGGAGGCAAGCTTCAATTGGATGCTGCATTAAAAGTTTTTTCTGCACTAGCAAAAGAATCTCCTATGATCTTTAGTATAGTTAAGGGATCAAAAAGAGTTAGATCTACTGAAACAATACTCTCTCAAGATGGAATTATTGAAATGCCAAAAGATAGTCCAGGATTTTTGCTTCTTCAGCAAATTCGCGACGAGTCTCATAGATTCGCTATCACAAGCAATAGAAAGAAAAAAAATAAGTCTATAAAGAGATCGTCTCTTGATAATATAAAAGGTCTTGGGCCAAAGAAGAAAAAGGATCTAATGAATTATTTTAAATCTATTCAATCAATTAAAGCAGCTTCGGTAGAGGATCTATGTATGGTTTCAGGAATAAGTATTAAACTAGCAAAAGAAATAAATATTTTTTATAGATCATGAATTACTTTATTCAATCCCTAACATATTTCAGAATTTTAATAGCGCCAATTATTTTTCTATTAATCACTTTCCATGACTCATATGGCTTGGCATTGTTTCTTTTTATTCTTGCTAGTATTTCTGATTATTGGGATGGCTTTTTGGCAAGAAAATATAAACTTGAATCTATTATTGGAGGGGTATTAGATCCTATTGCAGACAAAATATTAGTAACATTTTTAATTCTTGGTTTAAGCCTTGAATTATCTAGTATTTTTATTGGATTGGTAGGTGGAATCATACTTGTAAGAGAGTTTTGGGTGGGTGCTTTAAGAGATTTAAATGCTAGACAGAATAACTCTGATGCCACAAAAGTTACTTTGCTTGCTAAAACCAAAACTTTTATTCAGTTCATAACATTTTCGTCATATTTATTTGGATTGGCCTTAAATAATTCATTGATATTATTTACTTCTAACTTTCTTTTATTTTTAGCTTTAATAATTACACTTCAAACTGGACTTTCATATACAATGTCAACTTTTAAACAATAGGGCTGGATGGCAGAGTGGTTATGCAGCGGCCTGCAAAGCCGTTTACGCCGGTTCGATTCCGGCTTCAGCCTCCATCATGCAAACTAGATTTCAATAAGTATTTAATAAATCAAATTATAATTTATAGCTCATGGATAGCTAAAGAGACTAAATTCTAGCATTAGCAGTCGCAGTAATAAAGAAGAGCAAAAATTTAAGCAATTCACTCACAATTTCCAATATTCCCTTCCTCTTTAATCGCTTTTTTGTATAGCTCGCATGACTTTTCGGGTATAATTTGAATACAACTTTGCTATAATTTTCCAATGAAAAAATTACTTTTAAGCTTTATCTTTCTCTATGGATTTGTTTTCTCCAATGCAGCGTATTCTCAAGAGCTAGATGAGAAGTTCCTTAAAAGCCTACCAAAATCTGTCCAAGAAGAATTTTTGAACCTTGCTGACACTGACGAGTCCCTATCTGAAAATTTCAACGACAGACCTGAGACACGCATTAGAAAAGCAGAGCAGAAAATTGATGAGTATAAGGATCAGCTCGAATCTCTCGAAACTCAATTGACCAGAGATAATACTAAAGAAGAAGATGACCTTATAATTTTTGGCTCAAATTTTTTTGATTCATATCAGAGTACCTTTGCTCCAATCAATCAGTTAAATTTTACAGCAGACTACATCCTAGACGTTGGTGATGTGCTGAATATTCAATCGCTTGGTACTGCTAGCATGGGTGGAAGCAAGGATAAAATTGTTGTTGCTAGGGATGGCTCCGTAAATATTCCAAAAGTAGGACAGATCAATGTAGCAGGAATGGCTTATGACGAAGCAATCAAAAGCATTAAAGAGTTTGCGCAATCAAAGTATCTGAATATGGATTTATATATTAATCTAGAGCAAGCAAGAGATATGAGCATTCTGCTTATTGGTAATGCAATTAAACCTGGAATTTATACGCTTCCAGGTGGCTCAAATATTCTATCTCTTCTCCATGCTGCGGGAGGCGTGAGTGAGGATGGAAGTTACAGATCAATAACCCATAAAAGAAATAATAGAACCATCCAAGAAATTGATTTATATGATATTTTAATTAAAGGCAACTTACTTTTTAAATCCCCGTTGCGAAGTGGTGACTCTATAATTATTAATCCATCCAAAAGACATGTTGCCATCTCTGGCGGTGTTAATACTCCAGCTATATATGAATTAAAAGATAATGAGAAACTTGGTGATCTGGTTAATCTAGCACAGGGCTTATCAGTGTCCGCCACAGATGATATATTCATTTTTAACTCCGGAGGTAGCACTCAACAAGTATCACCCGAAGAGATGAATCTTACAGAACTAAAGCATGGTGATAGTGTAAAAATTCCACTTTTCTCACCAATCACTACAAAAATATTAACCGTTACTCTTGAAGGTGCTGTAAAAAAGCCCGGGGAGTACTCTTTTAATGAAGGTGCAACACTTCATGAAATCATTGCCGAGGCTGGTGGATATACTGAGAATGCCTACCCTTATGGAGGTTCATTATTCAGAAAGAGAGTTGCAGATATTCAGCGAGAGGCTTTTGATAAAACATATAGGAATTTAATAAATTTCCTCGCATCCAATTCGAATGTTGGCTCAGTGGCAAATTCAACAAACTTACAAATTATCTTAGCTGAGCTCAAATCATCTAAGTTTGAAGGCAGGCTATCTGCAGAATTTAGTGAAAGAAAAGTCAAGCAAGACCCTTCTTTAGATACAATTTTGGCTGATGGTGATAAGGTTGTTATTCCTTCATTTACTTCAGAGGTATTTGTTTCAGGAGATGTTCTAAATCCAGGAGCTAGAAGATATAACTCAGAATTGAAATCTAAAGATTACATAGCAATATCTGGCGGCTTAGGTAGATTTGCTGACAGAGACAGGATTGTTGTAATTAAACCAAATGGGGATGCTGAGGTGATCAAAGCAAAACTATTTTTTTCCAACTCAGGTTCACATATCTACCCTGGCTCAATAATATATGTGCCTAGAGAGATTGGAAAACTAGAAGGTATAGCATATACAGCAACCCTTGCACCAATCATCAGCAGTATGGCATTGTCCCTAGCATCTCTGAATAGTATTAATTAAATATTAATCTTCAATGTGTTGGTTTTTTTGGCGTCTGAGATTTCTACGCAAAGCTTTTTTAATCTGCATTGTTTTTAGCTCTCATCTTCAAGCCGCCCTGGATGACTATGTATATCCATTTAAAGAATATAGCTTCTCAAACTATGGAACTATCGGGCTTATTCAAAATCCAACTGCAAGGTTTTTAGACGAAGGTTCTTTAGGCTTTTCGTGGAGCCACAACGAACCATATTTGAGAGGTTCATTAATTGCATATCCATTTAGATGGCTAGAGGTTTCTTATCAATATGCAGACATCAACAATCAGCTTTATAGTGAATCTAAGGAGTTTAGTGGGTCTCAGTCCTTAAAAGATAAAAGTTTTGATGCAAAAATTAGGCTAATCAAAGAATCTCCACTGCTGCCGCAGATAGCAGTTGGGTTTAGAGATTTAGCAGGTACTGGTTTATTCAGCTCAGAGTTTATAGTAGCAAGCAAGCGTCTATCCAAAGGTTTAGATCTGACAATGGGTATAGGCTGGGGAGATTTATCAGGCCAATTAATTAGAAATCCTCTGTTAGAGATATCTGATCGCTTTGAAACTAGAAGTTCATCTACAGGTCTGGGCGGCGATTTTAACGTAGATGATTATTTTTCTGGGCCTGCGGGATATTTTTTTGGTTTTGAGTATTATGTTCCAAGATTTAAAGGTATGAGGATAAAGTTTGAATATGATGGTACAAACTATAAAACTGAGAGTCTTGTTCCACTTTCTCAAGATAGTAATCTCAATTTTGGAATTGTTTTTCCCCAATCTAAAAATCTTTCTTATAAATTAAATTTCACTCGAGGAAATACATTGAATTTTGGCTTTTCTTATAAGCTTAATTTAGGCAATAAAAATGCTCAAACCATATCTAAAGAAAAACAATCTCGAATTAGGAATAGCAATGCCATAAAAATTGTTACATCAAGATCTGATGAAAATTTGTACAAAGCCTCTTTAATGTACTTGAGAGATGAAAAAATATCTCTTCTGCATGCAAATATTAATGATAATGAGCTTGAAGTAATTTTTGCACAATCAAAATACAGAAATCCTGTTATTGCTTCTGGAAGAGTATTTAATATCTTAGATCAAATTGCTCCAAATAATATTACCAGTTTTAAGGTTAGCGAGATAAATGGAGGGATTGGCTTGTACTCAGCAGCAATTAATAGAAATACATTTATTAGAGATCAGAAGCTATTTTTACCTCCAAAGCTTGACACAGAGATAAGCGTAGAACCATTCTTATTAAATAATAATAATAAAAACTATAAATTTAATCCTGAAACAAAGTACCCAGCGCTCTTTCATACAATTGGTCCAGACATGAGATCGCAAATTGGTGGCCCTGATGGGTTTTTCTTTGGTGATCTGAAGCTTAAATCACGCTCAGAGCTTATGATTCAAAGAGGTTTATCGCTTGTTTCTGAGATTAGTTATGGTTTATATGACAACATGGATGATCTTAAGCTTGCCTCTGATAGTGTGTTACCCCATGTCAGGACTGATATTGTTAAATACTTAAAACAGAGCCGAAATTTAAGCATTCAACGCATGCAATTAAATAAATTAGGCCAAATATCTCCCTCTATTTTTTATAAATTTTCTGCGGGTATCTTAGAGCATATGTTCAATGGATACGGCAGTGAAGTCTTATTTAAACCTTTTGATAAAAACTACGCAATAGGTGTTGAGGCCTGGAAAGTGTACCAAAGAAACTATGATCAAATGTTTGGAATGCTAGATGATGTAGATTATAAAACTTCAACTGGCCACATATCCTTTTACTACCATGAGCCTGTGACTAATATTATATTTAAAATGAAGGGTGGAAAATTCCTAGCTCAAGATTCTGGTATATCTTTTGAATTCACAAGAGAGTTTTATTCAGGGTTCAGGCTAAGCGCTTTCATTACACGAACTGACATTAGCAAAGAGGAGTTTGGAGAAGGTAGTTTTGATAAAGGGTTTTCTTTTTATATTCCCCTAGAAATATTCTCTAATTCATACAATAGCAGACATTTTGGCTGGGGCCTTAAACCAATTACAAGAGATGGCGGTGCCACATTATCGCATGCTCTTAACCTTTGGGGCGTTGCGCATAAATCTCATAAACATAAATTTAATAGGCACATAGCAGATTTTTATGATTAAGCGATATTTATTAATTTCTATATTTTGTACCTCTTGTGCGTCGATAGACTACTCCTATTTTAATGATTTTAAAAATTATTTCTCCACAAATAAAATTTTGATTGATGAATCATTTATAAGTAACCAAGATTATTCCTTTATCAAGGTATCAAATTCAAAAAATGATGCAGTGTTTGTTCTTTCTAATATTGATCAGTTTGGGGTGTATGAATGGATTGGAAGTAACTATGAGAGCATTAAAACTACTAAAGATGGGTTAATCATTGAAACCAAGGGCTTGAGATCAGATATTAAATTTTACTCTTATGATATTTCTATCTTAAAAAAGGCATCAAACTTTAACTCTCAAATAGACTTATACAACCCTGATTTAATTTTTGCAAACATTACAATTAGAAGAAATTCTTCAACTACCTATAAGAACAGCAAAGGGAATGAAATGAATGTTATTCAATATACTAGAATTGTTCCAGAAATTGGGTGGAAAACAAAAGAGAGTTACATATTTAAAGATGGTGTGATACATAAATCAATACAGCAGATTAATCCAATGCATGATCCATTAGAAATAAACTTTTATTTTCAGTATTAACGTCAGAAAACCTTCTAATATTCCATTAAAGGAACTTTAAGGCGTTAGATTAAGACCATGTTTAATAGATTAGAATCAAAAAATTTATTTTAGATTTAGAAAAAACCTTCCAATAGAACATTAGAAGGTTTTTCTAAGAAAGAAACTCTATTATTGAACTCTAGTAGCTGTGTTAGAAATAACGATGCTATCTTGAACAACCTCTTCAGTTGGAACAGTTCCAGTAACTACGTTGACCTGTTCGATTGCTACCTCAATTTCTTGAACAATCTCTTCTTCTCCAATAACTTCATTCACTACTTCAACTTCTTCAACCACTTCGACCTCGACTTCAACTTCAACTTCTTCAACCACTTCAACCTCGACTTCAACTTCAACTTCAACGTCAACTTCAACTTCTTGTTCTATACCATCAACTATTGCTGTAGCAGTAGCTGTTTCAGTTGCTGTTGCTGTTGCAGTAGCAGTAGCTGTTTGAGTTGCTGTTGCTGTTGAAGTAGCAGTAGCTGTTTGAGTAGCAGTGCTTGTTGAAGTTCCTATAACTGCTGTTTGAGTCCCCGCAGAGACTGTTTGAGTTGCAGTGGCTATTGTTGAAGTATTTGTGCTAATTACATCTGTTCCTACTGCTGGAACTGTTGATGTGGTGGCAGCGGGTATTGTTGATGTACCTGTTACATATTCCTCAATGACTGTTGGTGCAGGTGTTGGTGCAGGTGTTGGTGCAGGTGTTGGTGCAGGTGTTGGTGCAGGTGTTGGTGCAGGTGTTGGTGCAGGCGAATCATCATCCATTGAATCTGCAATGATTGCTGCTGCTGCGACCGCAGCTGCTATAGCTCCAGCACTTAGCGAACCTTCAGCTCCTTTTTTTGCCTCTTCTGCTGAACCGGCAGTTTTAGGCTCGTCAGCTTGAGCGCTTATATTTGACGAGAAAGCTGGGGCAAGTAATGCAAGCAAATAAGCAAGTTTATTTTTAATTTTGGCCATTTTTATAAACACTCCATGATGTGTAGAAAATCATTATATTCAAAAACACGTAAAAGGCAATTTATTACATTTCATCATATACATTAAGTCATTATATATTAAGTTTATGTATATTATTATTTCTACTTTATTAATGTTTTAATTAAAAACTATATTTTAACCATTTTTTTTTTAATAGATAGTTTTTTTTATATTTAGTTAAAAATAAATATTCTTCTAATACTTCATTTGTATTCACCCAATATCAGTTATTTTAAGAAAAAAGTAAACCTCTATATAATGACTTATTCGGGATGTAGCGCAGCCTGGTAGCGCACCTCGCTGGGGGTGAGGTGGTCGTCGGTTCAAATCCGGCCATCCCGACCATTTATTTGGATTTATTGATTACTTCCTCAGCGTACCAATTAATCTCAGAAATCATTCCTTCGAGAGTCCTATTATCTGGGCCACCTTCATATGTATTTCTAAATGCTATAATTACTTCAGTTGCACCTAGTGCTTCTAGTTGTTTTATACCTTCTGGTGAGTAGGCTGCTTCTCCCATTACCTGAAATTGATAATTTGGATGATCTAGTGTTCCAAATTCGTCCCTATACTCATTAATTTGATCAATTAGTATTTTTGTTTCCTCTAAACTTAATCCAGCGCTTATCCAGCCATCCCCAACTCTTGCAGCTCTTTTTAAGGCAAGCTTTGAATGTCCACCAATCAATATGGGAACTGGTTTTGTAGGTGCAGGGCAAAGCTTTAGCTCAGGAATATCATAAAACTCTCCTTTGTAAGCAAAATATTCTCCATTCATTAAACCTTTTAGGATATCTATTTGCTCATCCATTCTTTTTCCACGTTTTTCCCACCTTTCCCCTGTGGCCAAGAAATCTTCATACCATGGACTCACTCCAATACCAAAATGAAATCTATTATTCGTCATAACACCTAATGTAGTAACGAACTTAGCAGTTGTAACGGCTTGTCTAGGAGCAAGCTTATAAACTGATGTAGAAAATTCTAATTTATCTGTGACAGCTGCAATTGCTGGAATAATAGAGAATGGCTCCAAAAAGGGAACACCGTCTAAGAATTCTCTGCTTCCGTCATCATTATAAGGATAGGTAGAGTCACATTCTTTTGGGTAACATATGCTATCTGGAAATGTGATTGCATCAAAACCAGCAGCTTCAGCTGCCTTGCCCAGCTCCAAGTAAAATGAGGGATTGCACATTGATGGATGATATGAAAAACGCATAATTATTTTCCTTGTGGTGAAATTTAATAGAAAACATATAATAACAACATAAAATTAATCTATATATAATGACAGCGTTGTCAAATTAAAAAAAAATTTTGAAAAATCAAGTACCATCAAATCTTCATATTAATGATCCCGAACTCAAGGAATGGTTAGATGCCTTGAAAAATATTATTGATGAGCAGGGCGCAGATAGAGCCTCATTAATTTTAGGAAAACTAGCGTCAAAACTAACAGAATCAGGAACTATTCCCAGCTACAATTTAACTACTCCATTCAGAAATACTATCCCAGTTAATGAAGAAGCAAAAATGCCTGGAGATCTTTTTATGGAGCGAAAGATAAGGTCTCTTATAAGATGGAATGCTTTAGTGATGGTTTTAAGAGCAAACAAATCTTCAGATGATTTGGGTGGCC
>Ga0255758_10004958_pt1 | contig 11082 bp, 17 predicted proteins | sample 011ome_24_FD_179958 | JGI IMG/M metagenome (GOLD analysis project Ga0255758, IMG submission 179958) | Coastal salt marsh microbial communities from the Groves Creek Marsh, Skidaway Island, Georgia - 011513CT metaG (version 2) | ecosystem: Environmental > Aquatic > Marine > Intertidal zone >...
CTAAAGTAAATTCGTGTGTGTCACCGTATTCGATGGCCGTCCACGCGGTTGCCTCCTTGTAACTGGTGGATGTGCTACCACTTATGCTTAATCCCGTGTCCAACTCCTTGAAGAAACCCAACTTGTATGTCTCGTGTTCCTCATCGAACCTGTGGCTGTATGAGAAGATGTTGTGCGACAGGTTGAAGAAGTATCCAAGGTTGTAAAGATCCCTGTTGTCAGTGCTCCACTGTGTCTCACTGTATGACTCGTTGTGCTTGTAGTCAAATCCAAATCCAAAATTTTCATACTGTTGTGTCGCCCGCAGGGTGTAATTCAGACTGTCATAGTGTGCGTCGTCGTAGTCCCTGTCATAGGAGTGCGTGTGCAATGTAAGGCTGGAGTTCCTGTAGTCCAATCCGGTCTGAAGTGCATAGAAGGTGTTGTCTGACCATTTGTCATTCTGTATGGCGAGACTGTGTCCGTCAATGTCAGTGAAAGTGTTCCTGGCGAACCATGTGGTCCTCCAGTGTACGAGATCATACCACTTGCTCACGTTTACTGCGATTGACTTGTTGTCAGTGCCGTCCTTTTCTTCTCCTCCAGACAGTGCTGACACATTCTTGGATTGGTGTTCACCCGCTGTTATGGACAGGTCGTATCCATTGATATTTTTATAATAGTTGCCGTTGATCGTCTTGTCGCTTCCATTGCCAGACACACTCAACTTGTTGTCATAGTCAACGGTTGTACGGAAGTTGATCGCACCTCCCACTGCGTCTGCTCCCCAGTGTGCTCCTGCGGATCCCTTGTACACGTCTATCTGTTGCACAGTTGACATAAAGTCCTGCCCAACATCGTGTGCACCAGTGGGTGTGGAATGATCGTTTATGGGTATGCCGTTCAACAACACAAGTGTGTGATTACTATTGGTGCCCCTGAAGAACACGGAACTCTGTTGTCCCGTTGGTCCTGACTGTGTGACATCAACACCTTGAATGTGGTTCAAAACTCTGTTGAGATCTATGAGATTGTATTTCTCTATGTCTGATTTTGTTATGCTGATTGTTGGTGATACCTTGTCACCGATCGCGTTTGAATTGTTTATGCCCTTGCTGATGACCACACAAGGGGTATCATCTTCCCATTTACAATCGTTGATTGCTTGAGCGTGACTGGTAAAAATTAATGTTAGAAAAAGGAAAAGTCTTAACATTCGCTATTATACAATTTGAACGTATAATAGTCAACTAATTAAAGTCCCATTAGATCACGCACCTCTGGATTGATCATGTCCCTGCCCCATTGTGGTTGCATAGTGATCTTGACCTTACACTTCAAGTTTGGTATGCTTTCCACGGCCTGCACCACGTCCTTGGGTATCATGTCAGCGGCCGGGCAGAACGCACTAGTGAGGCTCATCAACACATGAACGTAACCATCTTCGGTTACCTTGACATCATATATCAGTCCAAGGTTGTATATGTCCACACTTATCTCCGGATCATAGCACTCTTTGAGTTTCTCAACTATCCGGGGCATGTATTCCTGTTGTGTGGGCGGATGTTCCGTGATCTCACTCAGATCCGTCTTCAGTTGTGGATCAACTGTGGCTTTATCGTTTGGCAACCATCCTTGTGGAATGTCCATCATTATTCGTGTCTCCTATTCAAAAAAATGTAAATTGTCTTGCACAACAATTTTTGGATGGGTTGGTTGATCTTTGAGAAAGTTAAGATATTTGTTGGCCGTACTTTTAACGGCTTTTAACCGTTGACTTCCTCGCCATATGGGCCAATTATATTTTATTGCTTCTTCATGTGTTTCTAAACGTCGACGCAATCTTTCATACATGTCTAGGTCTGGGTTTTTCCTTGCTTGCCACATGCTATGGTCTACATATTCTGTTGAATCTTTTTTAGTGGGTTTCAAGAAATAGACACCGTGTTGTTGTATCTGTCTTTCTAATGGAGTGTTGGACAGAAATTCTAAGCCTGTCGCAAGATCAATTCCTTGTATCGTGCCCGTGGCAACATACTTCTGCCAACGTTTGAACATTTTGAGAGTATCCCTGTGATCTTCTATTGTTTCTGTCACATATCCGATCAACATCAGGAAAAAAACACGCAGACCGTGTTTATTGAATTCCTCCAATTGGAAGTCTATGTCCTCGTTTGTAAATTTTTTGTCCATCTCCCATCTTATCTTATCACTGCCTGTTTCGACTCCTACGTAAAATTCTTGTCCTCCGGCCTCGGCAACTGTGGCAAAATGATCTTGAGGCACTTGGTTCTTTGGCCTGAATATAAATTGTCCTCTCCACTTGAACCCTGCCTTATGTTGGGAATTGTACTTTGCCAATATCTCGCACATGTCATTGAATGCTTTCATGCTTCCGTTTACAAGGCTATCAGTGAAATAAAAATTACTCACACCATGGCGTTCGTAGTGTCTTATCATCTCCGATGCTATATTGGATCCTGATCTGTATCTATATTTGGGCCAGTACTTCGCCACATCGCAATAGGTACATCGTCGAACACATCCTCGACTGCCTACAATGAAAACTTCCTTGTTGTCTGTCAAGTAATCATACCGATCGAGATCGTAAAATCCATAGTTAGGAAACGGTAAGGCGTTGAGATCTTTGATCTGGGCTGGATTCTCATCACTTATACCATGACCTGTCAATTGGCCGTCTAACACGTCCTTGACCACTTCTTCTCCTTCGCCTACAAGGTAAAGATTACACAGGTTTTTTTCCTTCATTTTATAACCAAAAGTTTTGCTACCTGCTATATCTACATTAAAAGTGCCCTGTCCTCCTAACACAATTATTTTACCTGGCAAGTGCTTTCTAATTGACTTCAAGAGAAGCTCTGTGAAAACATGACCGGAACTACCAAAAACACTTATCCAGAATCTATCGTATTCTTCCATCTTAGTAAGACATTTAATTTTTATGAATTTTATTAAATTTTTTAATTCAGCAAATGTCCATGGCCTGCGTTTGTCCCAGATTTCGTCGTGATTATAATAACTCTGTCTATCCGGAAGGAAATGGAAAAGCTCGCAGTTCAAATCAAGTGCCTGTACATTGTGTCCATGAGACCTTATTACTTCCGCAATTATAGCCGTGCTTATGGGAGGTCTATGAATTTCTAATCTTGGCACGCTTATTACTAAATTTTTCATCTATTTCCTTCAGTATGTTGTATATGTCGTTGATAACTTCTTTTTCTTCTTCGTAATGAAATACTTTTGTGTAGTTGCTAAAATAACTTATCTCATTATCCATAGGTTTTTTGTACTTAAGATTAATTAATGAATTGTACAACGGAAGATCAAATGAGAATGTGAAGTAGCCATTATAGTTTATCACTCCTTGTGACTGAACTTTGTCAGGAAAATATGTGGGTTGTTTGTCTACTCTTTGAATATGAAAAATGTTATTCATCAAAGTGATACATTCCACATCATCTAATTTGATTGATCTAATTGTCAGTGTTTTGTCTTCTATGATTTGGTTATTTTTTGTCTTTGTGTCCCATATCCCTTTCTTACCAAAACTTTTGTTATCCATGCCTATGACGAATCTGTTGCCAGTTTGGCGAAGATTATCAAATTGCAATTCAATGATCTTAGAATTTATGATGTAATTGCTATAAATTATTTGATTGTTAACCTCAACAACAAGATTTGGCCAAGTGTTGCAAAAAGTTCCTTCAATATCAATAGTAATTTTCATCTATGTTTTTTTTGCTATCCTTATGATCCTGTCTATCAGTTCTCCCAGTCCGTTCTGTCTTTGAACTGTGAGTAGTTCTTTGATACCTAATGGTTCAAAACTTTCCACTGTGAGATTTGCCACTTCACTCCTGTGTTGACCGTTCACTATGTCTGTGACCACTTTAGCCGTTCCCTTGCTGATGTGAGCGTCACCGTCCACATGATATCTCATGTTCTGATCTGCATCCGCACCACCTATAATCCATAGTTTACTGGCACAACCGTGTATCCTGTTGTCTTCTGTCTTTGCGGCATCTGGCAATGGTTCAATCTCTCTGGCCTTGTCTATGAGGTAGTGTAGCCTGTCATGTCCTTCTAACAGTTTCAGGTTCTCTCCCATCTCTGTTATCTTGTCTATGATCATTTGTCCGTTTTGAATGGCAAGTTCTTGCCTGACAGTTCCTCTTCTGTTGCCTCGATGTCTCGTTTCATTTGGAAGCCATAACCCTCTCTACCCAGTTGGTGTATCTTGGGATCGAATTGTGAATTCTCGCTGGCCTCTTTCTCTCGTCTGGCCTGCCATTTTGATTTCTTCTTGTCTCTTTTCATTGTGTTCTTTCATTATTTGTCCTTGAAATATTTCTCAAGTTTGTTTGGTTCGTTCCTGTGTTTGTTGTCAGGATCGAGCGAATCTTTTTTAGTAGTTAGTACGGGCCAACCTGCAGTCGACCACTTGCTGTTAAAGTCCACCCATGCTTTGCCATCGTCGTCCGTGTCTGGTCTTATGGCGTCTTCTGGGCATTCTGGCTCACACACTCCACAGTCAATGCATTCATCTGGATTAATCACCAACATGTTATCACCCTCGTAGAAGCAGTCCACCGGACATACTTCTACGCAGTCTGTGTGTTTGCACATTATACACTTGTCATTGACAGTGTATGTCATTATAACCTATTCAGAGATCCAAGTTTATCTTCAGCGTGTGCCAGTGCTTCTAATTTCTTTTCAGCAGTGATTACGTAGTCGATGTGCTCTGCGACACCTATCGGATTAGATAAAAAGGTCCTGAGATCTGCCTTGGCGACTTCTATCTCGCCTTCCAGTTTTCTGATTAATGCTTCCTTGATCATTATGCTCCTTTGTAGGCATCCAGCGTTCTCTGGAACTTGCCTGCGTGTGACTTTTCAGCCTTTGCAAGTGTCTCGAACCAGTCAGCGATCTCTTCGAATCCCTCTTCTCTGGCTGTCCTCGCCATACCGGGGTACATGTCTGTGTACTCGTGCGTCTCACCTGCTATTGCACTCTTAAGGTTGTCCTCAGTTTCACCCATCTTCTCACCTGTGGCCGGGTCTCCAACTTCTTCCAGGTACTCTAGGTGTCCGTGTGCGTGACCGGTCTCACCTTCTGCTGTGCTTCTGAATACCGCCGCAACGTCTGGTGCTCCTTCGATGTCTGCCTTCTGTGCGAAGTAAAGATATCTTCTGTTTGCTTGGCTTTCTCCCGCGAAAGCATCTTTTAGGTTCTCTGCTGTCTTACTTGTTTTTAGTTCCATATGGATCTCCTTTTTTTTGTTAACTTGTTAATTTTACACTGCCTTACACGATATGTCAATCTTGTAAAAACTTGGTTAGAACCAAGTCATTTTCCATATAAGGCACCAAACTGAAAAGTTTATCTTTTTCTTTAAACTCATGTGCGTGTAGATTTTCATTTTCTAGCCAATGTCCTTGTGGTATACGTCCCACGTAACAAAGATCGTGTGTTTCAATTTGTAATATATCGCACCACTTGTGCTGAAGGGGGACACACTGGTTTCTAACATAATGGTAACCAAAATCCTCTATGTACTTGTTACTAATTTGGAATATTAGTTTGTTTCCTAGAGGATACAGCGATTGTTCTTTGCTGACTGGTTTTTTCCAAAAAGCAAATCCTCCCTTCATTCCGGCCATGGGCAAGGTTTTTGACATGCTATGGGTCACGACATCAACACAGTCAGTGTGTGCTAGTTTTATGACCTGTGTGGTTAAAGGCAACCAAATTAGATCTAACAAGACCGGAATTCCTATCTCGGTACATCTTGACAAAACATCATCTATCTTTTCGTGATTTCTAAAATTTGAATAAAATGGCACACTGATTATCAAAAGATCATTGGATGAAAGATCATTGGTCTCTTCTATGATTTTTTCTGCCAGTGTTTGATGATACCAGTACTCATTCTTGAATACCACAGGTTTCCTGTTGCGGTGTTGATTAATAAACTGTAGCACTGTGTGAGCCGTGGCAGACATTGGTTCACATTGATACTCGTCCCAATGCAACCCTATATCAGGCAAAACCGATGTGTCAACGTTCTCATCTAGATGATTGAACTCATATAGATCGATGTGTATAGATTTCAACCAATCGATAATACTAGGTAAGTTAGCAGATCTCAAACCAAGGTGTATACCACTGACTCTTTCGTGCATGTCAAAGGTAGACGATGAGTTTGGCTTCTGGTATGAAAGCGATCCTCTTTTTGTGTTATCCACAAGTTCATTCCTAGCGATTATCCATTTCATTTGTTGATATTTGTTAACGACCGACATACTTTTTTGCCACCGTGTTCAACTTGTCAAGTTCGTCGGCCTGTTTCCAGTGCAGTTTGTCAAACACTCTTTTCCACTCAGGCATGACCTCACTTATGTCAGTCTTCCAGTATTGATCAAGTTGTTTTATAAAATTAACTGGATCGTGTGTTGATTTGGGTTGAATGTATTTTTTATATTTTTCTGGAACGAGATCGTGTAGTTGGTGAGGCAAATTGTGGGGTGACAATTCCTTGGGCGTATCTATCAGTCCTGGTTGTGACCAAAATATTTCATTTTGTTTGCACCAATCCTCTAGTTCATGAAGTCGTAGTATGGTCAACACACTTATAGTTGACGCAACCTGTATGGATACACTGTTACGTTTGAGTAACAGTATGTTCTGCTTTAAACTTTCCCAGTTGCACCCTGGCCTTATGTACTCTTGAACTTTCTCCACACCATCTATACTAATACTTAAAACAGCATCTTTGAATTTTTTAATAAGTTCGACAGTGTCTGTGTCTATCCTTGTGGCATTGGTTGTTATGTGTAGTGTGATGTGTTTGTTATCACCTGTGCTGATCAATTCTTTCAACAGGTTCTTGGCCTTTTTGTGATAGAACGGTTCACCCCCTATTATATCAACGTAATTTATGTGTTTCCTGTTTTCCAGTATGTAATCCGGTGAGTTCATTAATGTGTCCAACTCCATATCTTGCTGTCTGCCGAGTACGTCCCATACTTTTTTTACTTTGGTGCTGAAAGTGGGCAAACACATTCTACATGCGAGATTACACTCTTGCCCCACGGTGTATTTTATCCGCGTAGGTGGTAGTTTCATAACTGTCTGCGAAAATCTATCTTTGTATTCCTCAAGTCTACCTTCATTCACTCTCTGCCTCATGCTTTTGATGCCGTTGTCTTCTGCCTTCCAACACAACCTACAACCTTTGGGTCTTTCACTGTCTAGAAATTGCTGACGTAATTTTACAATTTCATCACTATTCCAATATGAGTCTATGTCACGGTGTTCACCGTCCGGTTCAAATAAACAGCAAGGGGTAAGTGTTGTTCTTCCAGCAGTGTTATTTCTGTTTCTGTCAACAGCAATCCACGGCATTATGCAAACGTGTTTCATTATTTGAGTTTCTTCTCTAATTCAAAGTAACCACCTATGTGTTCCTCGTCCAACCATATCTGTGGCATGGTCCTTGCGTTTGGCACAAGTTCAAGTAGATCCTGTATCTTGTAGCCTTCCGCTATGTTTTTCTCCTCGTACTCGATTCCCTTGTTCTTCAACAGGTTCTTGGCCTTCTCACAATAAGGACAGGCCGGTTTGCTCCATACTACTGCTTTCATTTGTCGTCTCCTAACATTTGTTTTGCCCTGTACCATCCGTAAAAAACTATGTCGAACCAGAGCCAGTTTATTATAAATCCTAGTTTGGTGAAATGCAATCCCAAAACGTATCCTGGCAGGAAGAACATCACGAACCAAAACGTGAAAAGGTATCTCCTGATGTATTGCTTGGGTATGGCCCAGAACAACCAATTGCTAATCATACTAGTAATTATTAACTTTGTCTAGCAAGATTTTGATCTTTGGAATGTGTACTTTGCCTTTGTAGTGTAAGATAAGTTTTAAAATAGGACCAAAGATCCAATGTGCGTTGATGAGTCTCTTGGTGTACTGATAAAAACTCTGAATGATGTTGAAGCACTCCTCTACGTGATTCTTGTGTGCATCGGCCTTGAGAGGATGTTGGGAAAGTTTCAGCAGGATTGTGTTGAATCTCGCACACGCATAATCCAGTGTGCCGGTGTATTTGTCAATATGCCCTGGCGTCACATCTCTGACGAAATCAACCACTTCTTGATTTCTTTCAACGTAACTCCGGAAGTCCATCACTGTTTCTTGACTTTGACCTGTAGTGGGAAGTTTTCCTGTCTGGCCGCCAGTGTGGTCTCTATGCCCTTCTGTTCAGCGACTTCGTGTGTGTAGGAACCAACGATGCCCTGTCCGTCCTGGTGTATCCTCGTTGTGATGTTCTGTGCCTGCTCTGGCGTCTTGCCAAATATCTGCTTCAACACCTTCACGACGAATTCCATTGTGGTGATGTTGTCGTTCAGGAATATCACATCGTATAAACCTGGCTCGTCTAGTTTGATCTTTTCTTTGGTCAGTGTTTGTATATCTGTCATTGTCATACCTTATTATAGCATATCTAACGCGATTGTCAATTTGGAAGGGGTGTTTTACCACCCCATCCATTTCATGCTTTACTTGATGTCGATAAGTTTGGCCTTCTTGTGTTCTGGAATTATTCTTTCCATAGACACTTTTAATAAGCCGTCCTTGAGTTCTGCACCCTTGACTTCCACATCGTTGGCGATTGTGAATGTTCTTGTGAACATTCTCTTTGATATGCCCCTGTGTTGCACTCCGTCGTCGTACTTCTCGACTTCGTCTGCTGGATCTTTATTGGGTTTTGATTTCACAGTGAGCAAGTTCTCCTTGTACTCTACGATGATATCATCTTTGGTAAATCCTGCTAGGGCAAGTTCAACATCGTATGTGTTGTCACCGGTCTTCACTATGTTGTATGGTGGAAAATTGCTAGTTCCTCTGAAGAAACTGTCGTCCATCATGGCATCGAAGTGATCGAACCAGTCGTCAAATCCCACTGTGTATGGTCTTAGGTTATTGAAAATAGATAGATGTTTTGTCATTGCTGTCCTCCTATGTTAGCAAGGTTAATGTTATGAAGATCCTATCTAAGCAATCTTCAACTTTATTTATTATAGCATATAATTGCTATATGTCAAATTGCGACCTAGTTTGGTAAAATTATCTGCCTCTTTGTGGGCGTATTGATAGGAAACTGTCACGTTCTCTACGCAGTTTACGTAGCACCTTCCTACGTTCCTTGTTCTTTTCTACCTTGATCTCTGATGGTTTTCGATAGGTGTTTTTGGCTCTGATCTGATCTATGAACTTGTCTTCCTTGATCCATCTCTTGATCTTCCTGTATGCCCTGACGGCGTCCTCGCCCTCACGCACTTCAACGTAGTAGCCCTGGAACCCCAGGGGTCTCTCAGTTTTTTTGAACTTGGGTCTAGTTTTGTTTTTTTGATATTCCATTTGTTTTTTTAAATACTAACACAGGGTCGGCTCCGTTGTCAACCACCTGATTAGTTATCTGTATCTTGGTCACTCCTCTGTTTCTCATCTCTTCAGCGTCAAATTGATATGGTAGAACCACTGTGTCTACTACGTTTTTCAGACCCCTTGCGTTGGTTCCCAACTCCTTGGCCTTACGTGCTATGCTCTGCTTGGCCTCTTTGGTAAACTCAATGTCTATGTTGTCCAAGCCAAACAGGTAGTGTGTCTGTTTGAGTATTGCGTTTTTTGGTTCTGTTAATATCCTTATCAACTGCTTTTCGCTCAAGGGATCTATGTTTGTGATCATGGAGAACCTGCCCACGAACTCAGGTATAAGTCCATATTTGATCAGGTCCTCTGGTTGAACCTCTGAAAGGTAGTTCTTGTCATCCTGCTCCTGCAGTTTGGTTCCAAATCCCATGCCGCCTGATGCTTTCTTTCTTTTGATCTGTGTTTCTAATTCTGTGAACGCACCACCCACTATGAACAATATGTTGCTAGTGTCTATGGTTATGGTCTGTTGGTCAGGATGTTTACGTCCGCCATGCGGTGGTACCCTGCATTCCGTTCCTTCCACGATCTTCAATAGTCCTTGCTGTACACCCTCACCTGACACGTCCCTGGTCAGTGATGTGCTCTCACCTTTCCTACATATTTTGTCTATCTCGTCAATGAATATAATTCCCTTCTGGGTCTTCTCTATGTCTCCCTCGGAGTTCGCATACAGTTTCTGCACCACGTTCTCAACATCATCTCCCACGTAACCTGACTCTGTCAGTGTAGTGGCATCCGCTATAGCGAAAGGCACATCCAGATACTTGGCTATGGTCCTCGCCATCAGTGTCTTACCTGCACCCGTGGCTCCCAGCACCATGACGTTGGATTTGTCTAGGTCAAAGTCTATGGGCGGTTGTATGATTCTTTTGTAGTGATTGGCCACTGCCACACTGAGCACGGTCTTTGCGGCATCCTGTCCTATAACATATTGGTCTAGGTGCTCCTTGATCGCTACAGGATTTAAGATGTTCTTGTCTCCTGCGTACAGTTTCTCCTTACGTGCTTTGACTATGTCCTCTTCTAGGATCTCCACGCACAGTTTCACACATTCATTGCAGATAGTGGTCTTCTTTGCACCCACGATCATCTTCGTGACGTCCTTACGACTCTTGCTACAGAACGAACATATCAATGGCTCTTCAGTCATCAATGATCTTTTTTGATTTTAACGATTTTCGAGAACAACTCTTCCCAGTTTGTAAACTTGTTCCTGTTCAGCACACCAAAACTCGCCGAATCGTCTGTGTTTGAATTAAGGAACCAGGTCTTTGCCAATGTGAGGATGTAGCCTGACCAGACTTTCATTTGATTTGAACTGTAGTCCATGTTCAGTATCACGTGAGTTGAAGCCCTACAGGCATTCAACAACCATGTGTAGTCCCTGCCTTGCTTGTTGGGTTTCCAGTTCTCGAGATATTTTTCATATTCTGGATCGTCACTAACGAAAGGATCCAGGGCTGAGAAGTTGTTGTCATCCCATAGATATATGGTGAGATCCTCTTTGGCGAAATTTGCATTGATCTGATCAGCAAACATGTCCTTGTCTTTCTTACTGAGATTGATTAGACAGAAACTC
>Ga0255758_10004966_pt1 | contig 11058 bp, 10 predicted proteins | sample 011ome_24_FD_179958 | JGI IMG/M metagenome (GOLD analysis project Ga0255758, IMG submission 179958) | Coastal salt marsh microbial communities from the Groves Creek Marsh, Skidaway Island, Georgia - 011513CT metaG (version 2) | ecosystem: Environmental > Aquatic > Marine > Intertidal zone >...
TAGTGTGTGAGTCGTTGATCCAATCTCTAATTCATTAATTAAATTAGCTGAAATAATCGTATTGTCACGCTCTGTTGGATCTTTGTAACCATCAACAATTACAACAGATTCACCGGCTGAATATTCAGCAACATAATAGTTTTGATACATTTTCTTAAATTCACTGGATATGATTGCTAAATTACCTTTGGTTGTATTTGAATAATCTGTGCTTAAGGTTGCTCTTAAAATATCTGCTTCCAGAAGTGAAAAGTTACCTCCTTTTGAATCGCCAAAAGTAATATTGCTAAATCGCTTAACAGGTTTACCATTTTCAGTCGGAATGCCTCTGTCGACATAACGCTCATGATCTGCATATTCATATGCAAGATCTAAGGTTGTACTATCACTCACTTGAATTGCAAGTGTAGGATTTATGCCTAGTCTATCTCCATCATAAAAATCTCTGTGGTTTTTAAGAACATCTCCATGAATCATCAAGCGAATAGCTGAATTTGAGCTGCTTGGGATATTGTAATCAAGAGCTATATCGGTAGCCCCAAAATCATCAAGACCAAAGTCAATTGCACCGAATGAATCAGCAAAAACTGCTTTCTTTGTAACTCTATTGAGTGCGCCGCCAGCTCCACCTCTTCCAAATAAAAGAGCATTTGGGCCTCTTAATATTTCTATTTGCTCAACGTTATAGAGTGATCGATGATATTCAACATCATCTCTTATACCGTCCTGGAAAAAATCAGCTGTTGATCTGATGCCTCTAAATACAACTGAGTCTCTATGGCCTTCGCCCTGCGAAGCGTTTACGCCTGGTGTATATCTAATTATGTCTTCAATTTGTCTAAAGCCTTGTTTTCTTATATCTTCATCGGTGATGATGCTAACACTTTGGGGAACATTTAATACCACAATAGGAGTTTTAAGAGCATTGACTTGATCTGCATATAGGACTTTTCCTTTTACTATGACCTCTTCTATGTCATCTTCAACTGCAAATACAGGAACTATAAATGGGATTGAAAGCAATCCTATTATTAAAAAGTTAACTATAGTTTGAGTGTTTAAAGAGTATTCCACATTTGCTCCCAGAGGAAACCTCAAGGAGGCAATATTCCTAATTGAGAATAGTAATGATAATCATTCTCATTTAGATTTACAAGCTTTTTTAGTTGTTACCTTTAATGGCAAAATACAAGCCAAGTGCAAATAAAAATATCTGTTCGCTCATAAAAAGTTTTTGAGTGATAAACCAGTCAGCGTGAGCTAAGTAAAATGCCCCTATCATAATAACTATAACTGCACCGCCGCCTAATCGTGTAATTAGGTGTCCTGCTCTACCAAGAAAACCACCTAAAATTACAGCAGCACCCGCACCGACCTCCCCAACAGCTACCAAACTAGCAACTATCTCAGGCGCAGCTATACCCATGCTTTCAAACCAAGTAACCATTTTTTCTGGGGGTAAGGGAAATTTCCCAAGCCCATGAAGGATAAAAGAAACTCCCAAGGCAAACCTTAAAATCCATGGTGCTAAACTCTCAAAGGGTCGGGCAACGCTATCCAAGTAATTTGAAATGCTCATATAATCTCCATTTTTAGTTATTGTAGCGATGTGTTATTAAGATTTGCAATATTTCTATCTACCCTTATTATTTAAAATCAAAGGAGAAAAATATGTTTAATCCATTAAAAATGGCAAGTGATATGAAAGGCATGGAAAAAATGCTAAAACCTGCTTTAGAAAAATTTATGCAAGAATCTGGCTTTGTGAAGATATCAGAATTAAAAAAACTTGAAAAGAGAGTTGAAGAACTGGAATCAAAATTAAAAAATTAATTAGCTCTTATAAAAATTAAATAAAAGCTCTATATCATTCTCATGAATTGACCTCATATTGAATCTCAACAGCATTATTCTTAAACATTAAGTAGAATAGACATAAAGTATATTAAATATTAAAAAATTGGAAAATATGAAAAGTTTGCATTCAGATGCTAAGGTAAGTTTTATCCAAGCATTTGCATTGTTCTTTGTAAGTATTTGCGTAATTATTTTGCGCTATCCCCCTTTCCTCATTCAACCCAGGATGTGGGCTGAAGAATCTATGTATTATGAAACTTTTTTTTCTAGCCCTTCAATCATAGATGGGTTTGACTCTATGGTATATCCTGCTTATTACATTCTTATATCAAGAATGGCAGGCCTTTTGGCTAGTTTTGTAGACCCTGAAAATGCAGCCCTAGTGACAACTTTATGTGGATTAAGTGTTCTATTAATACCTATAGTTATAATAATTTTTGGAAGGAGCATGTATTGGTCTACCATGCATCAAAAAATTATTTTATCTGGATTTTTGATCTTTTCTTGCAGTACAGGTGAGATATGGATGAACACAACCAATGTTGGCTTTATTATGTCTGTAGTTACTTTTTTAATTCTAATTGATGAAAATCCTGGAAATTATTTCAAGAAATCTCTTTATGCGCTATTACTTTTCCTAGCAATACTGACTGGGCCAATTTCACTTCTAATGTCCCCTTTCTTTTTGTATAGATTTTTACAAAAAAAAGAGCCTGTTTATTTGAAATATTGCTCATTATTTCTAATATTAGGGTTAATTCAAATTTCATATTTTTTAATTTCGCAAAACATAGAAAGTGGAAGTGGAAATCGCGGAATCTTTCTGCAGAACTCAATAATGGAAAGTTTTTTTTACTGGATTTCACCAAATATACTATTTCCTTTACTTGGCTATTTCGTTGCTCTGGGATTTAGAAATGTTGCGCTGCTTGGAAGCCAAAATCCAGAACAATTAATTTCTATGTCTCAATCTTTACCATATTATTTAGGCGAAGTTATTGAGTTGGCCGTCTTTTTAATTCCTATGCTTACTATTTTTCTTGGGAGTATTTTTTTAGCAATATACATATATTTTTTTAAGCAATCTGATTTAAATGAACGAGTATATCTACTTATTCTGTTTGCTTACCTGAGCTTTATGCTTACTGCTCTTTCATTAGGAGGGCAAGGAGGCACAAGATATTCATACGTAACCTCATTTATTTTAATGTTTTTTTTGTTGCAAAGATTTGCTCATCTAAAGTTTGGATTTGAAAGACATATTATCAAGACTGCGATATCTCTATCTCTTTTTATTGGGGTGATAGAATACTATCCAAGGGTTATTAGTTTTTCACCTGATTTTAGAACAAGCCAGGAATCAGAATGGCCTAATTGGAAAAATGAGGTTGCCATGTGGAAAGAAGACCCCTCTTATCAGGTTAGGATATGGCCTCATTTGCGACAGGATACTAGCATTTGGCCAGCTCGATATGAGGTTTATACAGTTGATCTAAGCAATCCAAAAACATGGGATGATCAGGGCGGTATTAGATACTCAGAAGAGATAGGTAATTTATTTCAAGATATTAGGCCTAATTAGTATGATGATTGTTAACTCATCGGAGCCTTTGCAGATTTAAGAAAAAAATATTATTTTAAGTACTGGTATTTATGAGATCGATGGAATTAAAACTTTTGTTTTATAAAATACTTGTACATTGAATTTAGTCTGCTAAACCATAATTGAAGTCTGTAAATTATTGAAAGAGGGTCAGTGTCAGTGCCCTATTTTATAAAAACAAATAATTTGTACAGCAAAAATGTTATTAAAGCTGGCATGCCAATAGATATTGCGTGTGCTAATAATTCTGATAATTCCCCTAATCCGTAAAAATAAAATAATTTTGATAAAGATGAAAAAGTCAAAACCACTATGGGCATACAGCCAAGCTGTATAAGCAAAAATCTTCGTCCCTGAACAACAAGCGAAATCTCTGAAAACGGAAAAACAAATCTTCGATAAAGAAAAAAAGCGAAAATCAAAGCAACACAATAAGCTAAAATAGCTGAAAGCACGATATCAAAATAAGACCTTAAATAAAGTCTAATTAAAAAATTTAATAAGGCAGACAGACCACCAGCGATAATGAAGTAGACAAATTGTTTTGAAAAATATAGTAATACAAAGGCTTTAATTTTATCTAATGCTGTCACCAGAAAATATTACTTAGAGATGGAAAAACGTTTAAAAAATAGCTTAATAATAAGAGTTAAAAAAGGGGGGACCTCTTTTTTAATAGAAATCTTAGATACACCAAGATCCCCTTCTCTTTCTCGAAAATGAATTGGGATTTCTATAATTTTATGTGAGGTATTTGCTATCCAAAATGAAAGCTCAACTTGAAATGAAGGATGTCCTTTTGAGTGAATTTTTTCTGAAAAATCTTCAAATAGCTTTTTTCTAAATCCCCTAAAGGTATGGGTGCAGTCTGTTAGTTTGATGCCAAGTAGTATTCTGCAGAGGAGGTTCATGCCTCTGCTACCAATGTCTCTTAAGGGCGATTTACCAAATTGCTTTCCGTTAGTCATATAGCGTGAACCAATTACTAAATCATAACCCTCATCAAGTTTATTTTTAATTTTAAGTAAATCTTCTGGAGATTGTGAGAGATCAGCATCAATACATAAAATGTATTCCCCACGCGCAGACTCATACCCGGCTCTATGTGCAGCACCAATTCCTTCTTTTTTTCCATGCTGCACTAAATGAACCTGAGGTGATTGCTTTGAGACTCTAATCACCTCTTCTGCTGTACCATCAGGACTATTATCATCGATAAATAGAATTTCAATCTGGTCATGGAATTCTTGAAAGGCCTCTAATATTTTTCGAGAGGTTTGTTCTATAACTTTCTTTTCATTGTATACAGGCACAATAATTGAAAGTTTGATCGATTCCATTGTTATGTTGATGGTTAATACTTAGCGTAAAAAGAATTTAAAGCATCGTTAAGATTTCTTATGTGACCATCTTCTAAAGCAGGATGACATCCTACAAAAAAAGCTCTATCTCTTAATATTCTTGCTAACAATAAGTCTCCATGGACTCTGTGAGTTAGATGCCTAAAAGCAGGCTGATCAGGGAGACATCCCATCATCATTGCTCGTGTCTCAATACCTTGATTCTCAAGGTGCATGCAAATATCCTTTCTTGAAAAAGGCGCTGATTCATCTATCAAGATTGGTACGCCGTAGTGAGCAGATTTATCCCCCTCTCTAACATGAAGACTTGATAGCCAATCATATTTTAAAACTACATCTGTAATTTTTTTAACAACATTACGTCGCGTTGCATTAAGTTCATCTAGTTTTCCAAGTTGAACTCTACCCATTGCAGCAGCTACATCCGTCATTCGAACGTTATATCCTACGGACTTACTAACATACCTGACATCATAATCAGACAAAACATCGTCTGAATAAAATCTATTCTCACTGTCAAACACTCTCCCAAACTCTCTTAACTCTCTTAAAGAATTGTCTATAGCTGGATCTGATGAAAATACCATTCCTCCCTCACCAGTAGTAATGTTGTGTGCTACAAAGAAGCTTAATGCACTAACGTCACCAAATGCACCGAGCTTTGTGCCCTGTCTTTCTCCTCCATGTGCCTCACAGCAATCTTCCAGAACTCTAATATTTCTTTCAGTTGCAAATTCCATAATTTTTTCTATTCGACCTGGAAATCCAAGATTATAAACAGGCATGATAACTTTAGTCTTCTCAGAGCATGCATCAGGTATTTGCTCTATATCAATAAACCAATCTTCTTTTGAAACATCTACATATACTGGTACTAAACCTAACTGATAAATTGGAGACACGACAGAAGAAAAAGTTGCGGCTGGTACAATTACCTCATCACCGGCTTTTAACATTCCCAAATTCATTAGGCTTGCCAAAGCAAGCATATTTGCAGAAGTTCCTGAATTCATAGCCACAGCATGAGCAACATTCATATATGAGGCAGCCTCTTTTTCAAACTCTTTTACAACCGGGCCCTGAGAAAGCCGAAGGTTTAAAAGGCAATCAAGCGCAGCTAAAACTTCATGCTCATCATATACAGGAAAACCTACAGTTAGTTTTTTTTTAAAATCTTCTGATTCAGCCTCTCTACGCAACAAAAATTCATCTTTAATTGCTTGTTTTAAAGTATTATTCATTATTATCCCTAATATTTTTGATTGTTTTTTTAATGGTATTTTTTAATCCATCTTCAAATGAAACCAATGGAGACCATTCTAAATGTTTTTTTGCAAAATAAATATCACCACAATGATCTTTATCAATTGAGCGATTATTTTCATCCTGCTCATTGAAGCTAATTTCTTTAGAAGATGAGGTTAAACTTTTAATAGTCTCAACCACTTCATGGATTGAATGAGGACGCCCTGATGCTATATTTATTGCATTGAAGCCTTTAAGAGCAATGTTATCTATTGCTAGTTTAAAAGCTCTTACAACATCTGTGATGTAAATAAAATCTCTCTTTACAAGCGGATTGCCAAATGATGCCTTCTTTTCAGGATGTAGAAATTTTTTTATAGCCTCTGGGATAAATTGCGTCTCCTTTGAGCCTGGCCCATAAACTGTAAATAGTCTTAAAGATAATGTACTTAATATAGAATTGGAGCTGTGTGATCTTAACATCATCTCAGATACATATTTGCTAATCCCTAATGGTTCGAGCGGCATCAATGACATATCCTCTTTAAAATATTTAGCATTAATGCCAGAATAAACGTAGACACTGCTAGCAAAAATTAATTTTTTTGCCTTTATTTTTTCTGCTAGGTCTATAACATTTGAAGTAAGCATTATATTATCTCTTAACTGTTTTCTCCCATCATTGGAACATAGAAATGTTTTGCTGATAGCAGCTAAATGAATAATTACGTCAACGCTTGATGGAAGTTTAGGAAAATTAGAATTAAGTAAATCATGCTGTATTATTTTAATTTTTTTTGATGCCGGTATAGCATTACTTTCTTTATTTCTAATGATGCAAAAAATTTTATTTTCAGCATTTGGCTCTTTAACTAAAAAATTGACCAAAGATAACCCAATAAAACCTTCTGCACCTGTAATTAATATTTTCATCTTTTAGCTCACAACCAACTAATTTTTTGCACAAAGAGTTTCTGATAATATTTTTTTAAGTTGAATGCTCAGAACTTGGTTTTAAATTTTTGTTCTCAACATACCATTTTTTTGAAATTTTAAGCCCTTCTTCTAGAGTGATTTGAGGATCAAATCCTAGCTCACTAAGCTTTGAAATATCTGGGCACCTTCTTAAAGTTCCTCCCTGAGCTAACTCGCCAGGAATTAAATTAATTTTAGCATCAAATATACTTGCAATTATCTCAGCAAGTTTAGATAGAGGTATCTCATTGGAAGTTCCAATATGATAAACATTCAAATGCTGGCCCTGATCGATCACTTTATACAAACCATCTACAAAATCATCAATATAAATAAAAGCCCTGGTCTCATTCCCCGTTCCTTGAATCTTAAAATCAAAAGGTTGCGATTTGGAGGTTGAAATTAAACCATCCATTTTTAGAACAAATTCTGGAACAACATGCTCCCAACCCATGTCAGGTCCATATACATTGTGCGGCCGAAATATTACAACACGCTTTATCTTAGAGCGGCCATAATTTATAGCCAAAAGCTCACTAATTATTTTTCCACCGCCATATGAGTATCTTGGATTTTGTAAATCTGGAACTATTAAAGGAACATTTTCACTTGTCGGGACTTCGTCAGGACTTTGATAAACCTCAGAGCTAGAAGCTAGAATAAGATCATCAATATTATGAGCAATGCAAGCATCTAATATATTCATCATTCCCTTGACGCCTACCTCCAAGACAAGCTCTGGAAGCTCATAAAAAAATTTTGTTCCATTCACAAATGCTAGATGGCAAATGGCATCAATATCCTTGCAAGCATCATCTACCTGAGCCAGATCTCTAATATCACCTTCTACAAACTCAATTTGATCTATAACAGATTCAAGCCTTCTTATGTTACCCCTAGAATTATTATCAAATACTCTAACTGAGTGACCTTCATTAAGGAGTTTTTTGACCAATGCACTCCCTATGAAGCCTGAGCCTCCAGTGACTAAATATTTTTTTTTCACAAACAAAGGATTACGTTAATTAAGAGATGAATTTTTCTGACTAATTTTCCAAATATCTATTAAGTCAATATGCTCTGGATATTGAATTTCAGAATAAACAGAGTGAGGAGAGGCAATAATGACTGTCTCACATTTGGCAATTATTTCTTCTTTGCTCACAAACTCTGGATTTTCAGCAAACTCATCGGAGCAAATAACCTCAGCTCCACTAAATTTTAATATTTTAGATAGCCTGAAAGATAGCGAATCTCTAATATCATCAACATTAGCCTTGAATGCCATACCTAAGATGCCAACTTTTCTATTATTAAGTGAGTACTTAGATTTTAATTGATTCACAATAAAATTTGGTAAGCCTTCATTTATCATCATTGCAGAATGACCAAGATGAAAACCACCTTGATAGAAACTAGAAATTTGCATTGTATCTTTTAACAAACATGGTCCAGCCGCAAATCCTGCTGAAGGAAGTTGAGCTGCCCTTTCGTAACCCTCAACCATAGCATTCCTAACGTTATCGTAATCAACATCTTGGTCTTCACAAATCATAAAAAATTGATTTGCGATAGCGAATTGAATATATCTCCATGAATTAGCGAATAGTTTTGCTAATTCAGCCTCCTTAATAGAGGTAACAATTATTGAGGAGCTTATTTTTTTAAATAACGCAGATGCCTCTTCTACAGCATTATCACTATACCCAGCTACAATTTGGGGAAGTTTTTTAAGCTCTTGAATTGCATAACCCTGGACAATTCTCTCTGGGCAATAAGATAATTTCCAATCATGGTCTTCGCCAAGAGTCCTGCGAATTTGCTCACATGCATTTGGGGCAATAGAACTTCTTATAACTATTAATTGATCTGGATTGAGATGTTTTTTAAGCGATGAGATAAATTCAAGGAATTGTCTCGTTTTTGAATTCATGTACTCATCAACAGGAGTGCCAATAGCAATGATAATATTTTTTGCTTCAGAAATGGAGTGTGAATCGAGCGAAATTGATAAATTGCCTTTTTCCAATGACTCCTTTAGCAATGGCTCAGCCTCATACTCAACAAACGGCAATTTACCATTTGATACTATTTCTGCTGACTGAGTGTTGATGTCTTGTAAGCAAACTTTCATGCCTTTAGAAGCAAAAACAATGCCCAATGGAAGACCAATATGCCCTAATCCACCTACTATACATACGTCATATTTGTAAGCCATATTAAGTTTCCTATGTTATTTATAAAAATAGAATTAAATTAAAAGTTTTTTAGAACTGTTTAATGACAATTATACACGCAATAGATTGTCTTTTAATATACAATTAATTGAAGTTAAATTTAAAATTTGATTCGCAAAATGAGTAAAAATGTTTTAGTTACTGGCGGCTTTGATCCTATACATTCTGGTCATATTGCATATTTAAAATCAGCAAAAATGCTGGGCGATGTCCTTTGGGTTGGTCTTAACTCTGATGCATGGCTTGCTAGAAAAAAAGGTCAATATTTCTTAGATGCGCATGAAAGACTAGAAATACTTTCCAATCTCAAAGTTGTTGACCATGTATTCTTGTTTAATGATAAGGATAATTCAGCATGTGATGCAATTAATTATGTACTTGAAAAGATTCCCAGCTCTAATAGCCTCATATTTGCAAATGGGGGAGATAGAACTGTTGGAAATATTCCAGAAATTGATAAATTCGAATCAAATAAATGTGTTTCATTTAAGTTTGGTGTAGGTGGAGAAGACAAAAAAAATTCATCTAGCTGGATTTTAGATAACTGGAGAAATCCAAAAACTATAAGAAAATGGGGCTATTATAAAGTTTTTGATGAAAGAAAAGGGGTAAAGGTTAAGGAGTTAGTAATTGCGCCTGGTAGAGCGCTTAGCGATCAAAGACATTTCAAGAGATCCGAGCATTGGTACATTTTACAAGGTTGCTGCAAAATATATCTTGAAAAAAACAACATTAAATCAGAGGTTACTTTGGAAACTCACGACAGTTTAGTTATTGAGCAGGGTACTTGGCATATGGCAGTAAATGAACATGAAGAAAATTGCAGCGTTCTAGAAGTGCAGTACGGAGAAGACTGCGTTGAAGCGGACATAGAAAGAAGAGGTTAAATACTATTTAACCTCACTCAAGAACTATAGCCACCTAACTCTCAAAACTATCCCAAAGACTTCATTTAGCATTATAAAAAAATCCTGCTAACAAAGGTTAAATTTATAATAGATGATATATTTGGGACAAAAACTGACTCTTCCAAGGCTCCTCTGATTACTTTTTTTTGATGATTTATTTTGAAAGTTTAATCAAAGAATTGTAAGTAATTACATCGGGGATTTCATCAGCGCCTGGAACTCCTCTAGCCACTAAAAATGATTTCAAAGCTTCGATTGCTTTGGGTTCATCAAAATGACCAATGCTTGGATGCAAATGATGCACAAAATGTAATTGCATCGAATGATTGATGTACCTTGGCATCCAATGAGACCAAAATCTAGTGCTTTGATATCTACCGGTTGATGTGCCAAGATGAGGATAATAAGAAAAAAAAACTGTGGTGTAGACTGAGCCTATCTTGGCTGGCAGCCACCACAGCAAAAGTGTTTCAAATGGGAAAATAACAACCATAACTAAAGGAGCTGCTTTGTAAAATAGCGCAATGGGAATTGCTTGATGGAACGAATGCACAAATGCTTTATCATTCCGGAAAACATCAAGGTACTTATCAAATTGAAGCGTTGAGCCATCTAAAACATTTTTTATAACCTTAAGAACAGAAGTATTGTGAGCATTTGTATAATCAGGATCCTTTTCTGGATCATTAGTATATGCGTGATGTTTCATGTGCGTGATTCTTAAAATATGATAAGGGAACTTCAGGGTAACAAGGGTGATATGGCCAACCAAGCCATCAAGCCATCTAAGTTTTGGATTGCCTCTAGAATAATTCCCATGTTGAGCTTCATGGGAAGGAAGATAAGCAAAACATGCACATAAACTTGCAATG
>Ga0255758_10004977_pt1 | contig 11045 bp, 11 predicted proteins | sample 011ome_24_FD_179958 | JGI IMG/M metagenome (GOLD analysis project Ga0255758, IMG submission 179958) | Coastal salt marsh microbial communities from the Groves Creek Marsh, Skidaway Island, Georgia - 011513CT metaG (version 2) | ecosystem: Environmental > Aquatic > Marine > Intertidal zone >...
TTATCTTATTCAATGCGCTATAAACCTCATGTAAATTAGCAATTATTTTATTGTAGGAAAAATTTTCAATATTTTGAGTGATTTCTTTAATAAATTTATTTGTTACTTTTTCTAGATCACTATCAAGATTCGATGGATGACTTTTGTCTATTTCTTCAATAAATTTTTGATTTAAAACCCATAACTTTTGAATAAATTTGTATGCTGATTTAATACCTTCATCTGACCATTGAACATCTTTTTCAGGTGGGCTATCTGATAAAATAAATAATCTAACAGAATCTGCTCCATAATCATTTATAATTTTCTCTGGATCAATTGTATTTTTTTTAGATTTAGACATCGACTCTGAGGGGCCAACTTTTATAGGTTCATTGGTACCTTTTAGAAATTTTTTTCCATCTATGGTATCCAGCTCATCTGGACTTACCCATTGATTATTTTTGTCTTTATAGGTTTCATGACAAACCATTCCTTGCGTAAATAAACCACTGAAAGGTTCTTTAATATCAAAGGAATTATTTTGATAAGACAATGCGTGCATAAAAAATCTTGAATATAAAAGATGAAGTATAGCATGTTCTACGCCACCAATATATTGATCTACTGGCATCCAATATTTAACTTCATCAGTGCTGAACCCATATTCATCATTTTTAGATGAACAAAATCTAAGAAAATACCACGATGAATCAACGAATGTATCAAGAGTATCAGTTTCTCTTGTACATTTTTTCCCATCAATTGTGATACTTTTCCAATCTAACATTTCATCTAGTGGATTTCCTGTTGAACTTAATTGATTAATTTTTGGCAGCTGAACAGGTAGCATCTCTTTTGGAATCTTAACTGGATTATTGCTTTCATCATAAGCAATAGGAATTGGACATCCCCAATATCTTTGACGTGAAATACCCCAATCTTTTAATCTATAATTAGTTTTTTTTTGACCAATATTATTTTCTTCAAGATAGTGAATAGCTTTGTTAATTGATTCTTCAGGAACTTTTAGATCATTCAAAAATTTAGAATTAAATAAATAACCAGATTCTGTAAAAGCTTTTTCATCAATTGAAAAATCTTTATCTTTTTCAGGTCTTACAACTGGTGTGATTTTTAAATTATATTTTTTTGCAAAATCTAAATCTCTTTGATCGTGCGCGGGGCAACCAAATACAGCTCCCAATCCATAATCCATTAAAACAAAATTAGCAAAATAAACTGGTACTTTTATTTTCTCATCTAAAGGATTAATTGCTAACAAATCAGTTTTAAAACCAAGTTTTTCAGCTGCGGCTATCGACTCTTCTGTTGTACCCGTTTTAGAGCATTCTTTTTTAAATTTAATAAATTCAGGGTCATTTGAATAAAACTTAGCAATTGGATGATCTACTGAAACTGCTAAAAAAGACATACCGAATAACGTATCTGGTCGAGTAGTATAGCACTCTATCTCATTTATTTGTTTCTCTGACTGAATTTTAAATTTTATTTCACAGCCATAAGATTTTCCAATCCAATTTTTCTGCATGATCTTAACTTTGTTTGGCCAATCTTTAAGATTGTCTAAACTTTCTAACAGTTCTTGAGAAAACTTAGTGATTTTAAAAAACCATTGATTAAGTTTTTTTCTTTCTACTATTGCTCCTGAACGCCAGCCTTTGCCATCAATAACCTGCTCATTAGCTAAGACAGTTTTGTCTATTGGATCCCAATTTACATAACTTTCTTTTCTATAGACCAGACCCTTATCATAAAGCTCTAAAAAGAATTCTTGTTGATGTTTGTAATAATCTGATGAACAAGTAGAAATTTCTTTGTCCCAATCTATAGATAGACCAAGTTTTTTAAGCTGAGATTTCATTACTGAAATATTTTTTTCTGTCCATGTTTTGGGGTCTAATTTATTTTGTCTCGCAGCATTTTCAGCTGGCATACCAAAAGAATCCCATCCCATTGGATGAAGTACGTTGAAGCCCTGCAAAGCTTTGTATCTCGCCAACACATCTCCTATTGTATAATTTCTGACATGCCCCATATGAATTTTCCCAGATGGGTATGGAAACATTTCTAGGCAATAGAATTTTTTTTTACTTTTATCAACTTTTACTGAAAAAGATTTATTTTTATCCCAAAAGTTTTGCCATTTATCTTCAATGATCTTAAAATTATATCTATCCACAAAAATAATTATTAAATTTAATTTTTAAATTTATTTAGTACTGCTATCTCATTGTTTAGTTGGTTCCGATGTATTTGAATAAGGTTTAAAATTTTTATCATCGGTTTGTTTTTTATAAATAGCAGCCCTTTTTAAAATTTCTTTTGTAAGTTCTGCTCTTAAGTTTCCTTTTTTTTGTGTGATCACACAATTTTCTACAGTTTGACATTTTTTATAAAAAACTTTTATATCCAAAGCATCAGATCTCACTTCATTTGTTAAAAATCTAATACTAATTTTAATTGACTCATTTGAATTTTCATCACTTGAGTACCAATCAGTAATTAAAATACCACCACTGTAGTTTGCTGTAGCTATAGGAATAAAATCAATAGTATCCAGTGAAGCACGCCAAAGTTCATTCGAGCTAGCAAATTCAAAATCACCCCCCTTTGAATTATTTCCAAATGCCTTATCTAATCTAAAACCTCTGCCTTCTTCTAAATTTTTCTTTACTCTCTCTTTAGGATCAAAAGGAACTTTTCTAGCATCTGCTCCAGGAATTTTCCCATTACAGGCATTTAAAAGTAAAGATAAAAAAACAAAGAAAATTATTGCTCTTATTTTATTCATAGGGAATATTAGTTTTTAAAGATTAATTGTTAGAATCATAGAATTTTATTAATTTGGTCATTTGCGCTGTAAATTAAGAAAAAATTGTTGCAAATATACAACATATTTAAATATTTATCTAAAAATATAGGAATTTTCAGCAAATAATTAGACAAAATGATAAATAAATCTCGTTTATTATTAATAATTAACATTAAATAAAAGGAGTAATTAATATGAACAACTTTAAAAAAATAGGTTTAACTGCATTAGCAGGTTCTCTTATTGCAACTTCAGCTTATGCTGGTTCAATGAGTGTGGGCGGTTCTGCAGGTATATCTTTAAGTGGCTCGTCGAACTATTCAAACGGTAACGGATGGTCGTCTGGTGACTCTTTAACTTTCACAGGTTCTGGTGAATTAGACAATGGTATGTCAGTAGTAACTTATCAAGAAATTGATGGTGGTGTACTTGATGACAGATATTTCTCAATAGCAATGGATGGTTTAGGTAAAATGACTTTCCATGCACATGGTGGTGGAACTGCTATGTCAGCTGTAGATGATACAACACCTACTGCTTACGGTGAGTCTTGGGATCTAATAGGTCACACTAGTGCTTCAACTTCTAAAACAGCTGGTCAAGCTGACAAAGAAGGTGCGATTGGTGGTTTTGGAACTAACAATTCTTTCATGTACGAAGCGCCAGAAGTGGTTGATGGACTAGGTGTTACAGTATCTTACGTTCCATCAGGTGCAACAGTAACTGGTGCAGAAAGCACAACAAAGCTTGCAAGACCAGATGGTTCAGTATCATGGGCGCTAGCATACACAGGTGTTGAAGGTTTAACTGTTGGTTATGCACAAGATGACAATGGTTTCAATGGAACATCGAAATATGAAACTGAAGTTATGTACGCTAACTACGCTTTTGGTTCGTTCACAGTAGGTTTCACAGAATCAGAGCGAACACAATCAGGAGCTACAGCCGGTGATGATGAATTCTCAGCGCATGGTATTACTTACCAAGTATCTGATGATTTAACAATTGGTTACAATGCATCTGAAAGACAGTTCGGTGATAAAACTGCAGATCAAGAAAACAAAGCACTATCTGTTTCATACACTTCAGGTGGTATGACAATCTCTGCTGCTCACGTATCTATGGATAACGTAGGTGGTTCAACTTCAGCAAGAGATGATGTTGACGGTTACGCAATCGATATCGGATTTGCATTCTAATTTAATTTAGAATCAATTATTAAAAAGGCCCCTTTTTAGGGGCCTTTTTTTTATTCAAAATAAGAAATTCCTGCAAATCCGAAGCACTTTAATAATTTAAGTTTTTTTAAATTTACAGAAGAAATACCACCAAGAGCTACTATTTTTTTATTAGATAACCGAGACAAAAGATTAAATCTATTAATACCTAAATAGTTTTTATTTTTTTTAAATATGGATGATAAAAATAAAATTTTTACTCCTTGCGATTCTTTAATTTTAATTTCTTTATTATTATGAGCAGACCCAATTATTAAAAAATTTTTCTTAAATGAAAATGAAAGATGATTTTTATCTTTATTAAATGAAGGAATGTACGCACCATCTAAATCTAATTTAATTGCTAGCTTTATATTATTTGATAAATAAAACTTATATCTGTTCTTTTTTAAAAAGTTTTTAAGCTTTATTATAGTGCTTAAGTTATTTTTTGAATTATAATTTCTATAAATAAAAGCAGTATTTTTATCTTGTTTAACTATATGATTTGTATCAAATTTATTAATAAAGTAATATTTGTTGGGTAATTTATTATGCATAGCTCTATTAAAAATTATGAAGATATAATTAGATTAATTAAGTCAAAAATAGAAGATCAAAATACAAGTAAATTACCAAAGATTATTGCTGTATCCAAAACATTTGCTCTAGATAACATATTGCCCTTGATAGAATATGGTCATCTAGATTACGGAGAAAATAAAGTACAGGAAGCAATAGAAAAGTGGAGTGATATAAAGATTAAAAAACCACAAATAAAGCTTCATTTAATTGGAAAGCTACAAACAAATAAAGTGAAATTTGCTATTAGAATATTTGATTATATTCACTCTGTGGACAGTATAAAACTTGCAAAAAAAATTTCTGATGAGCAGAAAAAACAGAATAAAAAAGTTAAGATTTTTATTCAAGTCAATATTGGATCAGAAGAACAAAAGTCAGGGATTGATTTTAATAAAATTGAAGAGTTGTTGAATTTTTGTAAAGAATTAAAATTAGATGTTATTGGGTTAATGTGTATTCCACCTATAAATAAAGACTCTAGTAAATATTTTCAAAAAATGAATCTTCTAAAAAATGATTTTAATTTACAACAATTAAGTATGGGTATGTCTTCTGATTATTTGGATGCCATTAAAAATAATGCTACATATTTAAGAATTGGCTCAAGTATCTTTGGTAAAAGAAGCTAGAAAATTTTGATTTGTGTTTTTTTATTTATTAATTTTAACATGATTAAAAAATCTTTTTTATTTAATGCTATACAACCTGCTGTTGGTTGATAATCTTTTGTGAGGTGAATGAATATACAGCTTCCATTTCCGGGAACTCTTTTTTTAAAATTAAATTTGATTGGTATTAATAAATCATATTTATGATCTTTTCTAAAAAGTTTTTCATGACCAACATTATTATTAATATTTATTAGTCTATTATATTTATCTGGATAATTTTGATCATCACACCAGGCCATTTTTTTTGTAATTTTAATGCATTTTAAACCTAATCTGGGTAAATTGATCCTATCTTTTCTGTAGTAGAGGTGTTCAATTTTGAAAATACCAGAGGGTGTCTTCTTATCACCCTCAATTTTTTTGTTTGTTATCCCATTTTTACCCACACAACACTTAAAATAAAAATCATCTACCACAAGTGTGTATTTATTTTTTAAAAAAATTATCATATTCTTATTACATATGGATAAACAAAATTTAATAATTTTTAAACTTAATTCTTTTTATAATATTATGAAGGAATTAGAAGAAAATCTAAATTTTAAAATTTTTAAAGCGTCTAATGAAAAAATATTAAACATAACAAAAGATAATTTAAAAAATTATCTAATCATCACTTCAAAAAAAATAAATTATAAAAATAATGAATTTATTTTAGACAAAACACCAATTAAAATTTCAAAATTAATTGAAAGATTGAATATTCAATTTCTTAAATTTAATTTTTTAGAAAAGTCTGAATTGAAAATTGGAAAATATAAAATAAATCTTAATTCAAGAGAGTTAATTTTTAAAAAGAATTCATTAAAATTAACAGAAAAAGAAACTAACATTATAACATTTTTATCAAAATCAAATAATGCAGTGGGTGTTGATCAATTACAATCTCAAGTTTGGCAATATCATTCAGATCTTGAAACTCATACAGTAGAAACTCATATTTATAGATTAAGAAAAAAAATTGTAAATACTTTTAACGACAACGATTTTATTCTGAGTAAAAAAAATGGCTATCAAATTAATTAAGAAAAACGCAATAGCTAAAGACTTGTTTACAAAAAAGTATAAACCTAAAATAGTTAGACCCAAAAAAGGCAAGGGAAGTTTTAAAAGAAAAAAAATTTGAAATTAGAGTCTTGCCCCAATTTGTTGGATCACTCTTGATGACATTTGTGTACCTTTTTGAAGACATTCTTCCATTGAAAATTTATTAACATGTCCATGCAAAAATCCAGCAGCAAAGAGATCTCCGGCCCCTGTAAGGTCTACAATTTTAAGATTTTTTTGTATGCTACTCTCAGCAATTTCCTCTCCTTTAATTGCAACAGCTCCTTTTTCACCTCTAGTTATCACAACTAACTTGTTAAGTTGCTTTGAAAAACTTATAACTTCATCAAAATTTTTTGCTTCTATTAATGAAGTAATTTCTTGTTCATTAGCAAAAGTTATATCAAGTTTATTTTTCACTAAGTTTAAAAAATGAGATTTATGTCTATCCACACAAAACTGATCAGAAAGAGACATAGCTACTTTATTTGCATTATTAATAGCCTTATCAAATGCTTTCTTAGGTTCTCCCTCATCCCACAAATAACCTTCTAAAAATATTATCTCACTCTTTTTAATTACAGCGGAGTCAACATCGTTTTCATTAATTTTTCCTGCTGTTCCTAGAAAGGTACACATTGTTCTTTCAGAGTCTGGAGTTACTAGTATTAAACAAGTACCTGTTGGCAACTCTTCTTTTTTTTTTGAATAAAAGTATTCTACATTTTCTTTTTTTAAGCCTTCCTCGTATTTGCCACCAAACTCATCATCAGAAATTTTTCCAATAAAACCCACCTTGTCACCAAGTTGAGATAGGCCAACTATAGAGTTAGCAATCGACCCTCCGGAGACAGTTTTTTCAATTTTAAGATTTTTTAGTAAATCTTTAAACTCATTTTCATCAAAAAATAATTTCATTGTACTCTTTGTAAGATTATTTTGAGTAATAAAATTTTCTTCAACTTTGCAAATTACGTCTACAATTGCATTTCCGATACCTAATACTTGCATTTTATAATTTTTCCCAATTTTCCAAAGGTGGCATAATGTGTTCTAATAAATTACTATCCTTTAATACACAAACGATGTCACCAGAAATAGAAATTCTTCCATCATTCATTTTGTTAGGCTGAGTTTTATGAAAAGTTTTTGAAGGAAAAACTACAATATCATCTTCTTGAGTATTTAAATCTACGAATGGTGCATTTAAGAGGTTAAACTCTTTTATCACTCCTTTTTCTTTTATGGTCGGACTTCTAAAAATACCTGGTATAATTTCATTTTGATAATGATGATCAATAAAAACTATGTTGGAATCGTTTGGACCTTTCTTTAGATAATATGCAAAAGATATGTGTGATTGAAGATGGTTGTGTGGAGAAATTTGTTCTTTTCCGTACGAAACTGTTGCCCAAGATCTTGTAATATATGAATCAATTACATTTTCATCAATCTTTAAATGGTTGAGATATTTAATTACTACTTTTTTAATATTTACATAAAGTTCTTTAAATTTTTCATTCTTGTTTAAATATTCAAATCCCTGTGTGTCCCCAGTCCAACTTACATCTTTAGCTCTATAACTTTTATTTTTTGATTTTGAAGCCATTGCCTCAATTTCTTCGATCATTTCTTTTTTTATATCTTTATCTAATAAAATTTTTTCTTGAATAATGCTTAAAGGAAATAAATTAACAATTTTCATTATGCTTTTAACGTTTTAATTGGTTTATTTCTATTAGGATAACAAGAAGTACAAATTTTACAAGTTAATCCATAACAATCTCTTGCTTTACAATATTCTCTCCCGTAAAAAATTATTTGTAGGTGAAGCTTGGACCAGTTTTTTTTAGGAAAAATTCTTTTTAAATCTTTTTCTGTTTGAATTACATTTTTGCCATTTGTTAATCCCCACCTTTGTGCAAGTCTATGAATATGTGTATCTACAGCAAATGCAGGATATCCAAAACCTTGTGACATCACTACACTTGCTGTTTTATGGCCCACACCAGGTAATTTTTCAAGTTCTTCAAAAGTTCTTGGGACTTTTCCTTTGTGTTTTTCTAAAATTTGTTTCGACATTAAATAAATATTTTTTGCTTTTACTCTAAAAATACCAATTTTTTTGATTAATTTTTCAATTTTTTTTCTTCCTAATTTAACAAAGTGCTCTGGTTTGTAATATTTTGGATATATATTTTTAGTAACGTTGTTAACATTTACATCAGTACATTGTGCCGAGAGAAGAACAGAAACCAAAAGTGTAAAAGTATTTTTACTTTTAAGAGGTATAGGTGTTTTAGGATAAATTTTATTTAATGTTTTTATAATTAATTTTGTTTTTTCTTTTTCATTCATTATGAAAAATTGAGCAAATCTCTCATAGAATATAATCCAGGTTTTTTATTCATTAACCATTTAGAAGCTGTTAATGCTCCGTCAGAGTAAAGTGCTCTATCAAAAGCCTCATGATTTAATGTAATTATTTCTTTACCACTTGAGAATTTAACCTCATGTTCACCAATAATTTCACCTCTCCTTAAAGAATTAAAGTTAATTTTTTTCCCATAAGGAAAAGATTTTTTATTTAAAAATTTTTTCCCCATTAAATTATATAGATCTTTATTTTTTCCATCGGCAATTCCTTTTCCAAGCATTAAAGCAGTGCCTGATGGGTAATCTTTTTTATGTTTGTGGTGTATTTCGAATATTTTACTCAAATATTCATCATTCAATGATTTTGATGCAATTTCAGTTAAATACATCAATAAATTTACTCCTAAGCTCATATTGCCAGCTTTTAAAATAGGTATTTTTTTTGAAAAATTCTTAATTTGGTTTTCTTGATTTCTGTTAAATCCAGTTGTTCCAATAACAACCTTTTTTTTTAGTTTAGATGCTATTTTTAATATCTCTATAGTGCAATCAGGAATAGTAAAATCAATAATTACATCTGTTCTTTTAAATACTTTTTCAGAATTTAACTCTAATTTAATACCATCAAATTTTCTATTTACTAACCTATTTTCTGTAAGAGTAACTAGTTTAAATTTTTTATTTTTTTTTAAAGATTTTATTAGTTGCTGACCCATTCTACCCATGCAACCAGAAATACCTAATTTAATTTTTTTCATTTTCTTTCTATTAATTCCAGATAACTATCAATTATTTTTGTGTAGAGTTCAACACTCTTAAAGAAATTCTTTAAAATAATCGAATCTTTTGTAAGATTATAATCTTCGACATCAATTGAAATTGAATTTTTATATGTTTTGAGTATTTTTTTTAACATTTCTTTACGTTGGTTTAGTGGAAAAATTTCTAAAAATTGTTGGATATTTAGAGAAAAACGATTTTTATTAAATACAATATCTTCTTTAAAAGTGTATATATCGTTTTCTTTTGAAAAATATTTTTCGTTAAATGTTGATATTGTATTTAATTTTAAATTAAGTTCATTTTTTTTTATTTTGAAAGCATTATAACTATTATCTACAAAACCATGCCCCAAAAAAAAAGTGACTGCATCTGTTGCATCTGCGTAATTAATTAAAATTTCTTGGTTTTTTTTTATGTGTTTTGTTGATTTTAAATAAACATTTCCATCTTTACTATTTGAGTAACTTAAACCTTCATGGTGATAATTTACAAAATCCATTATTGGCATAAAAAATTTTTGATTATATCCTTCAATAAATATTGCTCTAGTTAAAGATAACAGTTCAATTTTTTTTTTCTCTATTGATAAATTATTAAACACTTTATGTTTTTTTGAAAAATCTTTGTTTAAATTTTCATTATTCTTCAAAACTTTATTTATTATCTTTAATTCAAAATTATTTGACAATAAAGGATGATATCCTAAATGTTCATTATTATTAGCGATAGTTTCAAAATATTTTTGTTTAAATTTGTTTCTAAACATTTTGATATCATCGACTTTATTAACTGGTATTAGTAAATTATGAGGAACGTCTATTAATAGGGTATTTGGTGGAATATCATCTACACAGAATACACCAAAACCTTTTTCATTATCATATTTGATAATTAAATTTTTATTTAAAAATCCACCTTGTTCTATAAATAAATTTGAAAGATCTTCATGTGAATTATTATTCATTAACTTTTCCAGAAATCTTTTGCTTTTTGAAAAAACTTTTTAATACTTGGGTTTGATTTATCGTTTTCGATTTCTCTAAATTGTTCTAGTAATTCTTTCTGTCTTTTATTTAAGTATACTGGAACTTCTGTTTTTACCTGAACATATAAGTCACCAAAATCACCTCTTCTCATATAGGGCATTCCCTTACCTTTTAACCTAAACTGTTTACCATTTTGAGTTCCGTCTGGAATTTTTATTTTTGCTTTACCTCCATCAATAGTTGGAATTTCTATTATGGTACCTAATGCAGCATCTGCTAGAGAAATCGGAAACTCAAAAAATAAATTTTCATCTGATCTTTTAAATAAGTTGTGAGAATTAACATTTATAAATAAATAAAGATCTCCCGTTGCACCCCCTCTACTACCAGCCTCTCCTTTGCCTGCTAATCTAATTCTTGTTCCATCATCAACGCCCCTCGGAATTGTTACAGATATTTTCTTAGATGTTTGTTTTTTCCCCTGGCCATTGCAATCGTTACAAGGATGTGTGATCTCTTCACCATTACCATTACATTGTGGGCATGTTTGTTGTACGGTAAAAAA
>Ga0255758_10004978_pt1 | contig 11044 bp, 11 predicted proteins | sample 011ome_24_FD_179958 | JGI IMG/M metagenome (GOLD analysis project Ga0255758, IMG submission 179958) | Coastal salt marsh microbial communities from the Groves Creek Marsh, Skidaway Island, Georgia - 011513CT metaG (version 2) | ecosystem: Environmental > Aquatic > Marine > Intertidal zone >...
CTTATATCTGTGCAACAACGTGCCTTGAGAAGCTACGACTTATCTCTGTACCATCTCTCTTGATGACCACTGCTGTTCTTACTTGAACGTGCTTGAACTCACCTACGATTTCTATTTTGTCTTGTATTGTTTCTTCTGTTAATGCCATTTTTATCTCCTTTTGGTTAATGGACTGACTACCCTATGTCCAATAGGGTTATGTTGTGAAATAAGTTAAGCTTATGTAAAAATCATCCCCTGCGACTATAGTAGATGGGTCAATATATGCTCTGATAATGGAAAATCCCTCTTGAGCGTAAGTTCCAAGAGAAGTAACTCTATTAGAACTAGTATCTGAATTATCCTTAAACATCACACTACCAGCAGAAGTTCCTGCGTAATCAGTTAAATTAGCTACTGTAAAAGGTAAATTTTGAAGTGAAACATATTGACCTACAGGGCTACTAACCGATGCAACCCCTAACAAACCAGTTATAGTAACTTTTCTACCAACTTTAGTGTACTCGCATCTATCAGCATTAGTGCCAACAGTAATTGTACCAGATGCTGATGGATAAATACCCAAATTGACGAAACCCTCTTCATAATCATCCAAAAAATTAGCACCTGCATCAAAGGAAATACCACCAGTAACTTCTATACCATTTGATACTGTTTTAATTTTAGTTGAATTATCAAATTTAGCAAAAAAAGAACTATTTTTATCTGCACCAAATAAATTCTCAGAATTATCAGCACTATTAACTCTAAATACGTCAGTAAAAATAGTAAAAGGCATACCATTATCAGACAAAATTCCATTATTATTGCTAGTATGACCTATCTTAATATCTGCACTAGCACCAATATGTAAAGAATTAGTATTAAATGTAAAGTCACTAGCATCATTTGGCAAAGTAACATTACCACTGCTGTTTATACGCATACGTTCTGAATAAGAAGCAGAACCTGTTCTAGTTTTAAAAGTAAGGTCACCAACATACGTTCCTGTCTGTACTGTTTGCAAAGCAAATTGAGCATTTCCACTTTCAAGACTTATACCACCATATCGCTGTGCCGAACTACTGTCAGAAGCATTACGAAATCTAGCAATCACATTATCCGTAATACTGTTTGAAGTAGAATAAGTGTCAGAGGCATCACCACGAACATCAAATTTTCTTGGGGTACTAGGGTCACTACTACCAATACCAACATTGCCAATGCTGTCTATTCTCATGCGTTCTGTTGATGATGTCCAAAACAGCATTGCATTATCACTATGACTATATCTAATCATACCACCATATTCAGCATTAGTAGTAGTGTTATCACCAAAATAAATACTGCCATTACCAGAACTGTTAGTTTGTAAAGATAATATAGATGCAGAACGAGTATTGTCTCCTATTTGTAAATCTCTTACTGAACCAGTTGTGTTTATACCAACCCTATTGTTAGCTGAGTCTACAACAAGTGTGTTTGTGTCTACAGTTAGATTACCTGACATTGTAAGGTTAGTTATGCCTGTGTAAGCACCAGTTATCCTTGCATCAGGCACTGTGCCACTGTCTAGGTTATCTGCGTTTAACTGTGTGATTACGAAAGTTCCATAGGCTACGATATCTACGTCATCACCATTAACTAAGTCTTCTGTAAAAACAATAGAGTTACCTGAGGTGGTTGTGACGTCTGCCGTAGACATACGAACACCGTTTACAAATACATCGACATACCCTGCATCATAAGCCAGGGTGTTACCATTAGCGTCGGAACCTGAAAGTGTTCCAGTTGTGGTTGTTATATCATAGTGAAATCTAGCTGAGGTACCGTTTACCGTAGAACCTGCAGCTGCCCAACCTGAGCTTTTGTAAACCTTAAGTTCTCCCTGGGTAGTGTCGTAGTATAAGTCGCCTTCGTCTAAGGCTGAACCATCAGGGTCTTGGCTAGGGGCAGAGCTTAATGCACCTAAATAAATGTTGTTGAAGCTGTCTGATAAACTCTGAGCTGTTGTTGCAGAACTCGCAGCTGCTGTTGCTGAGTTTGATGCATTAGTAGCTGAGGTAGCTGCAGCTGTTGCTGAGTTAGATGCATTGGTAGCCTGGGTGCTTGCTGTTGAGGCTGAGTTAGATGCGTTAGTAGCTGAGGTACTGGCGTTGCTTTCGCTAGTGGCAGCGTTTGTTTCTGAGGTAGATGCAGCTGAAGCTGAGCTTGCAGCATTGGTTGCAGATGTAGATGCATTTGATGCTGAATTACTTGCGTTGGTTTCTGAAGCTGCTGCATTAGTTTCTGAAGTTGATGCATTAGTTTCTGAGGTTGCAGCGTTAGTTGCTGAAGTAGCAGCATTAGTTTCTGAAGTTGCAGCAGCACTTGCTTGCGAAGATGATGTAGTTGCAGAAGCAGCAGCGGCAGTAGCTTGAGAGCTAGCAGTTGTTGCAGAACTAGAAGCGTTTGATGCTTGTGTTGAAGCAGTCGAAGCATGTCCTGATGCTGATGTAGCAGAAGCAGCAGCATTAACAGCAGATGTATTTGCCGCATTTTCACTTGCTAAAGCATTTGTAGCACTTGTTGCAGCTTCAGTCGCTTTTGTTGCTGCTGTAGTAGCATTTGTACCTGTTGATGCTGCACTGTTTGCTGCAGAAGTTGCAGAAGCAGCAGCATTAGTTGCAAATGTTTCTGCCTGAGTAGCATAAACTTGTATTGTAGAAGCATAAGTCTGAAGTGTAGCAGTAGATGCACCTGTTATTTGAAATACTGAAGTTGCCATATTTACCTCTAATTAATTATATCGAGTTCAAAAGAAATACTTGGTTGCACAGCAGCATCTACTGATGCTTGGTCTGTGCTTGCTATTAATTCTTCTATGTCTGATTTTATTTGTAAGTATGATGCTTCATAAATACTTTTACGTTCGTCATTAAAATAATCAGCTGCATATATACATGCACCATAAGTCATTAAATCTGGAGCAACTAAAGATAAAGTATTTGTATCTGAATCATTTACTAATGTTGTTGCTTCGCCTTTATAAATAAAATTAAAGACAGTGCCTGTAGTTGGAACTGGCTTAACATACCAAAAGTTTTGAAGTCGAGTATAGTATTGAGGTTTTCCTGTTTGAGGAAGAGTAGTAGCTAAATCTATAAATTTACTTAAAGGAACTCTATTAATTACTGTATCACTGCTTTGCGTTAAACCAGTATATGCTTGAACAATTTCAATATAATCTGATGGTATATAAACTTTGCCTTCACTTTCATTATATAATTGTGAACCCGTTGTTCCAACAGTAATAGTAAATAATTTTTCTAATCCTGGAAACCTAAGTGTTCTTTGAATTTTTTGTGATGCACTTTTTAAAAAACTTTTCGCTAAATCTGTAGTGCAATCGGATCGGTTAATTAGATTTTTTACATCATTTTGTAATTCTACATAAGTTGCCATTTAAATTTCCTTTAATGTGTAAGGAAACGCTCACAATCGTGGTTTTTTAACCATTTAATAATATCTTTAACTGGAGCTTTATATACATCTACGCCTTCACTAAGCATTTGATCAACTACTGCAACTGGTATAGATGCAAGTTTCATCATATCTTTGGAGTCAGTCCAACCACCTTGTTCTCTTTGGTAATCCAAACTTTTTAAAAAATAATCAGGTATTTCTTGGGTTTTTGTTGTATATAATTTATTTCCTTCTTGCACAATGCTGTGCTTAATATCTTTAATATCCATTATTTCTCCTTAAAAAATGGGACGCCTTGTAAGGAGAGCAAAATTAAGACGCCCCATAATAATTTATGCCAAGTCGAAAATATAACCTGACAAGTTATAGTTAGCGTGCTTTAGGCCATATTCAGTTACTAATGCATGAGTATCTGCATCACCTGTTTTAGCAAGCAATTCTCTAGTCATTGGACGTAGTTCTGCAATTTTCCAATCACCTGGATCGTACAAAAATGCAACATCAGTTCTCATGAATCTATTCATAACAACTCTATATTCACCATATGGAGAAATATAAACATCAACTACGTTAACAAGAGTTCTTCCACCGTTAGTAAAATGCTCTTGTCTAGCGTTTCCACTTCCAACTGCTGATCTGGTGTATCCAGCAATAATAGTTGAGTCAGCTGGCTTAATCATTAAAATATTGGCTTCTGCACCATCATCATATAATGCATCACCTAATGCTAATATATTAGCTTCAGATAACGTAGCTGCAGTGCCTGCATCAACAGTATTTGCTATAACAGCATTACCAGCTCCATCATTACCCCAACAGTTAGCAGTAAGTCTTGCAGTAGTAGAGTTACCTGCTGAAGCATTATTTCCTCCGACAGTTCTATTTCCTACTAAATTAAACTCCATATCACGTTTAAATTCTGCTGCTTTTTTCGAAAGTTGATAAGCAGTTTCTTTAGCCCTGCCGTATGCATCAACTGCATCTGAAGTTGCAGATACTTTAATAGTATGAGATTGAATTTGAGTATAATTCTGTCTCATTGTGGTTGGTGTTAACGTAGCATCTGAAAAATCAGCTCCTTCAACTCTTGCATTTTCTGCAGTTGAAGCTAGTGAGTCTTCTTGCCATTGAAACAAAGTATTGCTAACACTTTCTTTTCCAATTGATGATAAGAAAGGTGTTGCAGTTGGTGAAATATTTGAAATGATATCCGAAATATCTTCCTTAATACCTACTTCTTGATAGGTTTGCCATGTAGCCATTAGTTTTATCCTTTTCTAAAAATGACGTTAATTTATTTTTGCCACTTGGATAAAAAAGCATTTGTTGCATCATCAGTAGAACCAGTTTTATGTAATCTTTCCATAGCTTCATTTTGTCTTCTTTTAGCTGTAGTAGGATTACTAGTACCTGATTTTAAAACTCGTTTTTGTTTCCTCACAACTCTTTTTTGTGTGGCAACTTTTTTACCTTGATCATATCTCATAGCTTTAATCATCATTTCTATAGCTGTAGGTTCGACAATAGTGTCTACTACTTCTGCTGTTAAACCTTGATTAATAGCGTATGATCTAACATCATTGTATAAATTTTGAGACCAATCAGGAACTCGTTCTTGGAGTACTTTAATACTCTTTGATGCTTCTTCTTGAAGTCTTTTTTGATATTCATTTTTTACATTCTGAGCATAGTTATATGCTTCTTGTGTAAAAAAATCTAAATCTTCTTTAGCCATTTGAGACTCGCGTCTTAATTGCATAAAGTCATCATCACTCATAGTTTTTGCAGCCACTAGCATGTCGACTTCAGCATATGGCTTATAACGTTCTTGTGCTTTTTCCATAAGCTTTTGTAAGGACGCTTCGTATTGTAATGATTTATCTTCAAGTGCTTTTCTTTGAGTAGCAACTTCTTGTGATTTAATTGTTAGAGATTTTTCTTGACCGTGCAGTCGTTTTAGATCTTTAACAGATACTTCTAACTCATCATTACCTACTTTAACTTTTGTAATCATATTATCTTCAGCAATAATAGCTTTAGGTGTTTCCTCGTCGACAATAGTTTCATTGCCGTCTTCGTCAACTTCAACAGTTACATATTCGTATTGATCTGAGTCTTCTTCTTGAAGGTCTGTTTTTTCTTCTTTAACTTCTTCTTGATCAGGCGCTTCTTCTGCTGCTCTAACTTCATCAACAGGTTTAGCGTCGTCTTTAGTCTCGTTTTCTTCTGGCTTTTCAGCGGATTTCCACTGAGACATAAAGGCATTTGTTGCTTCTTCTGATGAACCAAAAGAAGCGTCAAAAGGTGATTTTTCAGTAGACGCGTTTGTAGTCTCTGACATTTCTATTCCTCATTCTTTTTTAAAATTTGATTTTTCATTAGTACTTGTTGATTTAAAGTATTAATGACTTCTTGTATTGATCGTGCACTATAATAAGCAATGTTTCGCTCATCATTTTGTGATGGATCTGTGTTAAAAAATACTTGGACATATTGATCCAATAATGCTTTAACAACTTTATTAAAGTTTTCGTTTTTTAAGAGTATTTCAGCATCTTGGCCTTGACTGACCAATTGATCTTCATTTGTACTCATTTAGCTCTCCTTATGTTTTTAGGAATTAGGACTTACAATACCTGTAGTCTGTTCCTTAGGTTGTGATTTAAGTATCTTTAACTCTTCATAAGCAACATCTGCTTTAGTTTCTGAGTCAAAATCTCTTCTATCAGCTTCGATATTCATATTAGCTATTTCAGCTTGTGACTTAGCTAATTCTAATTCCATGCGGAATTTAGCTTCTTCAGCATCAAGTGCTAATCTTTGTTCTTGTACAGCTATTTTACGCTCTTCCATTTCTAACTGTTTCATAGCAATTTGTTGTTGCATTTGTTCAGCAGCAGAGGGTTCTGGAGGAGGTACTTTATCTGGTGGTATTAAGTATGTATCAACATCTTTTATACCTTGAGCTAATAAAGATTGACGAACCATATTATATCGTTCTTTCATTCCATAGTTAGCTTGTAAGCCAGGGTCTTGAGTTAACTGTGCATGAATTGCATTATATTTTGATGCTTCTCTTTCAGTTTCTCCATAACCCAATTTGAATGCAACTTGGACATCTTGTCTGTGGTGCCATTGGTTTGGAGTAACTTGAGCATATGCTCCGGCAACATCTATAATTTTTTGGTTATCTTCATGAATTATACAAAGTCTATATATTTCAAGAAATAACGGTTTTAAGAAATTATTTGCGAAGTTTCTTGCAATGATTTTGGAACGTTGTTGTGAAAGATTAACGAGTTGCTCGACCATTCCTTGTGAATTTTGATTAGATATGGCGTCTTTGTTGAGACCTTGCGAGAGCTTTGAAATGCCGCTAGTATTTTCTCCATCTTCTTCCAACTTTTGTACGGTTTGGAATATGAATGGGTTAAGTGGGTTCTGAGGTAATGGGGATACACCATCAGCGCGAGTGACATTAACAATGCCTCCTAATCTATTATCTAATAATTCTCTTGGATTTAATAAAGATCCTTTAGTAACTATGTAACGTGGATTAGTTGTTACCGAACTATGATCTAATATTGATCTCATTAATACTGTTCTAGCATTTTGAGTAGGCAATAATTTATATGCAAAATTTTCACCATGAAACCTGTGTGCCACTGGTATTGGTGTAAATACAATAAATGGTCTTCTATCAACTTCTTCATATTCAAGAAGTGTATTACCAGCAATTAGTATCTTAAATAATTTACTAATTCCTTCGCCTTCCATATCAGCTTCTATATATGCTTCATAAACAACAATCTCTTTCATTTGTTCTTGTCTATGATGATCGTCAGAATTTACAGAAGTAGGACCAATTTGCTCATGACGATAATATCTTTCGTCATAGTTTTTACCTAACGGATCTTCATCTGAGCCTATGCTTTCAATTAAGTCTTCATCAAAACCCATTTTAATTAAATCAGTTTTACGCATAGATTTTCTATGAGCAACAAAACCATCTTCAATATTTTTGCTCATTGGGTTAATAATAAATTCTTCAGGTGGAATTACATCAATTACAACTTTGCTATTGTTTGTACTTTTTATAAATGTACCACTAAATCTTCCATCAGTTTCGGTAAATTTACCTAATTCCATAGATGGATCGACAAGAGCTTGGTCTAATTCTTCAGAAGTATAGTCTTTAAATTCTTCTTCAATTTGATCAAGTTTTTCTTCCCAATAAACTTTAACAATACCTACACGAGACATAAGTCCGTCGTGCATAACATCTCTCATAATTGAAAAACCATCGTTTTGTCTATGCAATACATAATTGGTATACGCAGTACAAACTCTTGATGTTTCAACGTCTTCAGGACCTTGAGGTGTAAAATGAATTACGTCGTTACCTGCTGAAAATGTTTCTAATAAAAGTGATTTTAAACCTTCTACACCATCATAAACATCTTGGGATACGTAACTACTATTACCGTTTGATTGTCTTTTTGGAAGTTCTCCATGATAGTAACGCATAATTTTTTCGCGCTCATTGCTTAAATCACTATCTGAATAACCTATAGAACCTTTGATTTCGTCTTTGCAGAGTGCAACAAGTTCGTCTTCTGATAGCGCTTTAAAATCTGCCATTAGATTGCCTCCGAATAAAAGTTATTATTAATTTGTGTTGGTTTCCAACCTTGTTGATGACCATAATTTGCTAACGCTAAAGCCATTACACAATCATCAAAACAACCTGGTTCTGCTTCCATTGATCCAGTTTCTGTTTCGATATATGTTAGTAATTCTCTTAATGTTACTTTGTCATAAATTATCATCTCATTAAGTCTTAAAGATGCTCTTAATTCATTTATAACTAATGGTTTAGATTTAGCAGTAGTTTGAAAACCTAATTTAGTCATTTCTTTATCGCTCATTTTGTCTACAACAATTTCAATGTGAAAATTTGTATATTCAAAATCTTTATATAAGCGAGTGCACGTTAGTAATCCGTGTGAATTACTTTCGACAATTATATATGCATTATTAAAAAATTCGCCTAAATGATATAATATTGTAGCAAAGTAATCTGGGTGAACATGTGCTCTATACGTTCCTACTAAATTTTTATTTTCATCAAGTATTTGAGCTACAGAATAATCTCCACCTCTTATACCCATTGCAACATCAGCACCTATAGTATAAATACCTGCTGGATCAACATCTTTATATAAAATTAACTCACCTCTTGGGTGGTTATTCCATTTATCTTCTTCTAATGCTAAACGCTGCTTTACTGGTTCTGCTTTATCAAGCATTTCTATAATTTGATCAGGATTAAAAATAGGTCTACCAGATGTCAAAAATGCTTCATCAGCATTTGCTGGATATTCTTGTCGAAATAAATCTATACCATTTTGTGCTATTTTTTTACGTCTAAAAGCTAATTGGTTATCTGAAAGATCATGCTCTTTTTTTAGTTCTAACTCATCAGGTGAGTATTCCATATTTTCTTGCGCTTGTTCAGAATATTCTTCTTGAATAAACCAAGGTAAAAATACAGGAATAAAACCATTTGTACCTTCTACTGCACCTCTCCATAAATCATAAAATTTACCTGAAACACCATTTGCCGTAGACTCTATAAATACTGCAGTATTATCTTTATTTGGTACCGCTTGCATAATAGCATTAAAGTTTTCTTCGGCTGTAGATGGAGACCAGAATGCTAGCTCTGATAAATGGCAAACTGTAATAGTTTCACCTCTAGCAATTGAGTCACCACCTGCAGTAGCAACAACATATGAACTATCAAGAAAATTAAAGTTTATTTCTTTTCTTGATGAATACTTTGTATGAGGTTTTACAGGTTCAGGACAATTATCGTGATATCTTCTTGTCATATCAAACAAAGCTCTTGTTGAGTCAGCATGATGTGTTACAACCATGCCTCTTTGAGCTTTGCGTTGTGATAGCCACCAATATAACCAACCACCTACCATTGTAGATAATCCCATTTGGCGAGCTTTAAGAATTATAACTCGTATTTTGCCTTCTTTTTCATATTGATTATTTATGATTTTAAGTAATTGTGACTGTGCAACATTAGGTTTTAAGTTAACAACATTACCGTCTTTAGTACGTATTTTTAAACAATTTGAGGAATAAAATTCAAAATTATCCCTCAATTTCTTTCGTATCATCAACGCTTTTTGGTTCATCTAAACTTGCCAGCCACTCTTCAGCAACTGCCTTTACTTCTAATTTATTTACTGGTTTTTGCTTTGTGAACTCTAGCAATGCTTTTGCTGCACCTGCTTTAGTATTTGCAGCATCAGGACCTTCAGCAATTTCGAGTAGGACTGTTACTGCTCTTTTAGCAATATCGTCATCATTAGGTAATAATCCTTGTTCAATCATTTTATTTACCTTCTCTTTTGCTTTGATTTTAATTTTGGCTCTTTCTGCTGCGAGTTCTTTTTGTTTTTTGCCCCACCCGTCAGGTAAGCCACTTGGACGACCTGCTTTAGTCCTAGCCATGTTTCTAAGATGTTCGCAAAGTCTTTCATATTCAGGACCGCCTTTTTCTTTTAGAAGTTTGTTTGGGTGCTTGTGTAGATTTTGTTTCGTCCACTTTGCTCCCACTGTCGGTTTCCATTTTGCTCTGGTTTTCTTTTGCATCTACAGCTCCGTTAATAGTACTTACAAAATAATCCATACAAAAATTTCTAGTGTTTATTGTAGATCTAACCATTTGAACTGGAGGTAAAGCATTTATAAATTCTTTACCAATTATGATTTTTCCATCTAAAGTTAATTTGTTGTCATCAAACATTTTTTCAAAATTTTTTACCATTTCAAAATATTCATTAATTTTCATTTTGCTCTCCTTAAATTAATTCGTTACACTTAAGACAATGCATAATAGTTTACGCCAGTGTTGTTACTAAACGTAGCTTCTTTCATTTGCCTAATTTGATTAAGTATTTGTGATAAAGTCATCTCTTGCTGTACAGAGCCATCTTCAGTTTGTACGTTGTATTTTACAATAACTGAATTAGGGTCAATACCATTAGCTCTAATTACTTCTTCATAAATTGGTGTATTAGCTATTTCTAACAAAATTCCATGATAAATTTCTCTCATTTCTTGACCATGAACAGGGTGAACAGCAAATGCATCATGTGTATGCATAAAACCTGGAACACCTCGTTCTCTTAATCTTTTAGCTAATGCTCTTTGTACATAAGCATCTAATGAGTGATTTAAAAACGCAGCAAATCCAGTAATTGCAAGTTTATCTTGATATACTGGAACACCTATTTTTTTGTCTTTACCAATTTCCCAATTTACTCTTCGTTTAGAACTATCAGGTAACTTTCCTGTATAAACAGAAACATCACCATCAGGTAATGGTACACGAACAGCAAAATCATTTTTACCTTGGAAATCAAACATAGTTGAAGCTATAGCTCTAGCAATACCTTCAGCCATTGCAGCACCAGGATAATTTTGATCAAAAATTAACTCTAATTTATTTTGTATATTTTTAAGAGTTTCTTTTTGTTCTGGATCTTTCATGTCATTAAACTGATCAGGTAATTGTTTT
>Ga0255758_10004981_pt1 | contig 11042 bp, 10 predicted proteins | sample 011ome_24_FD_179958 | JGI IMG/M metagenome (GOLD analysis project Ga0255758, IMG submission 179958) | Coastal salt marsh microbial communities from the Groves Creek Marsh, Skidaway Island, Georgia - 011513CT metaG (version 2) | ecosystem: Environmental > Aquatic > Marine > Intertidal zone >...
ATCTTCCTACAATTCCCCATGAAGGTTCTGGAATTCCAATAAATTTTAAAAGATATCCAAGAATATCTAGAATTATGCATGAGAAAATACCTGCAACTAGAATACTTAAAATATCATTCATTATAAAAATATCATTCATTATAATTTCTTATCAAATTTACATATTTAATCTTTAAAATTAAACTATTGACATTATAAACATATAATATATTACTAATGATAATTAATGGTTATCAATAGTAATAAATATGAGTAAAATAATAACTGACATAAAAGCATTACAAGAAGAAACTCTAATAAATCTTCAAAGTTCAAAAGCAAATAATACAGTAAGAGCCTATAAATCTGATTTTAATGATTTTGGATTATTCTGTGCACAAAATGGATTTAAAACCCTTCCATCAGAACCAAAAGTAGTTTCTTTATATTTAACATATTTATCAACTAAAGAAGTAAAAATGAGCACATTAAAAAGAAGACTGGTATCAATAGGAGTTATACATAAGATTAAAGGTTACTATTTAGACACAAAACACCCATCAATTATTGAAAATATAATGGGTATTAAAAGAAGAAAAGGAAGTATTCAAAAAGGAAAAAAACCTTTATTAATCAATTATTTAAAAGAAGTTATTAATACAATAGATAAAGAAAAAAATCAAGAAATAAAGAAACTTAGAGACAGATCTATTATATTAATTGGTTTTTCAGGTGGATTTAGAAGAAATGAGATAGTTTCACTGGACTATGATGATCTCGATTTCGTTCAAGAGGGTCTTAAAATAAATCTTAAAAGGTCTAAAACAGACCAATTTGGCGATGGATCTGTAAAAGCACTACCCTACTTTGAAAATTCACAATATTGCCCAGTAGTTTCAATCCTTAAATGGATAGAAATATCAAAAATAAATTCAGGAGCATTATTTAGAAGATTTACCAAAGGATCAAAACTATCAAATAATAGATTAAGTGATCAAACAGTAGCTTTATTAATAAAAAAATATTTGAAATTAGCTGGTATTGATAACAAAAATTTTTCAGGACATAGTTTGAGATCAGGTTTTGCAACATCTGCAGCAGATGCTGGTGTAGAAGAAAGAAATATAATGGCAATGACAGGACATAAATCAACAGAAATGGTAAGAAGATATATTAAAGATGCAAATTTATTCAAAAATAATGCCTTTAATAAAATCAAATTTTAGATTTAATGTATAAGTCAATAACTATTGTTCTGCCAGCTTATAAATCAAGATCTTTCCTATTAGGCCATATAAAAAAAATATCAAAAAAAATAAAAATTATAATTGTTGATAATTCGTATGACAAAAAACTAAAAAAAGAAATTGAAAATAAATATAAAAATGTAACAGTGTTTTTAAAAAAAAATATTGGTTATGGCGCTGCTATAAACTTTGGTTCAAAAAAAGTAAAAACAAAATATTTTCTAGCAATGAATCCTGATACTAAAATTTACAAAGATACAATTAAAAATTTATTAATTGCAGCTAAAAAGTTGAGAGTTTTTGGTGCGTTGTCACCAGATCAAATAGAAAATAAGAATAAAAATTTAAAAGGAAATAATTATGTTAAGCAAAAACAATTAGATGGTGGTGCAATGTTATTTGATAAAAACATATTTAAAAATACAAAAGGATTTGATGAAAATATTTTTCTATATTATGAGGAGAATGATTTTTATCATAAATGTAGTCTATTAAAATATGATTTGTTTTTAATTAAAAACTCTTATTTTTATCACAGTCAAAAAGGTGACTCTACATCAGCAATCTTTGATGATAATAAAGAAAGAAAATATGCATATCTTATTGGTGGCTGGCATGGACAATGGTCAAAATTTTACTTTTTAAAAAAATATAATGGCTATATTTATAGTTTAATAAAATGTTTTCCAAATTTGATAAGCAATTGCATTAAATTAATTCTAATTTTTTTTATCAATTTTGATAAAGCGAAATATTTATATTTTAAAATTGAAGGTCTAATATGTTCAATTATAGGAATGTCCTCATTCAAGAGAAATAAATATGATAATTACAATTAAAAATAATTTTTAATAATATGAAACTTAATATATAATTAATAAATATGTTTTCCAATAAAGTAGTATTAATTTCAGGAGGAACAGGTTCATTTGGCACAGAAATGTTGAGATTTTTGATTAAAACAAATGTAAATGAAATTAGAATTTTGAGTAGAGATGAAAAAAAACAAGAAGATCTAAGAAGAAGCATTAAGGATAATCGAGTAAATTATATTATAGGCGACGTTAGAGACTATAAATCTGTTTTGTCTAGTACAAGAAAAGTTGACTATGTATTTCAAGCAGCAGCCTTAAAACAGGTTCCAACATGTGAATTTTTTCCCTTAGAAGCTTACAAAACTAACGTATTAGGGACATCAAATATAATTGATGCATCAATCGAAAATAAAGTGAAAAAAATCGTAATATTAAGCACCGATAAAGCCGTATATCCTATTAATGCCATGGGAATTTCAAAAGCTATGATGGAAAAAGTTGCCATTGCTAAAGCAAGAGAAAATGAATTAAAAAAAATAAAGACTTCAATTTGTATTACGAGATATGGAAATGTTATGTTCTCAAGGGGAAGCCTTATACCTTTTTTAATCAATAGAATAAAAAAAAATGAAACTTTAACATTAACAGATCCATCAATGACAAGATTTTTAATGTCATTGGATGATTCTGTCAATTTAGTTAAAGAAGCATTTTTAAATGGTAATAATGGTGATATTTATGTTCAAAAGGCACCAGCATCAAATATTAAGAATATTGCATTATGTTTATTAAAAATTTTTAATAAAAAGAATAATATTTCAATTATAGGACCAAGACATGGGGAAAAAGTTCATGAAAGCCTTTGTAGCTCAGAAGAAATGTCAAAAGCTATTAATTTAAAAAAATATTTTAGAATTCCAGCAGATTTGAGAAATATTAATTATGATATACATAACAAGAAAAACAATATTTTTAAATATAAAGACTCTTATAATTCTGCGAATACACAAATGCTAAATGAAAGACAATTAATTAAGCTTTTACAAAAACAAAAAGAAATAGTTAAAGAAAAAATTTAATAACATTAAAATCTATAGTGATTATTAATCATAAATTTTTTAAGTTCTAGTAACATTTTATCCCACTTTATTATTTTGTAATCAGTAATTTTTCTAAATTTTTTACTATTAAGAGATCTGTCTATTGTAAAATTTTTATATTTTAAAATTTCAATTTTTTTTCTAAACACTTTACGTATTTTTGTTAATAGTACATATTTAGATATACGTCTTGACCCAACATTGATAATTTTATTTTTTAATAAATTGCTTTTAATAAAATAATTATAAATTATTTTACACAATTCTAAAGACGTTAATCCAGAAAAAAAAGCTTTTGTATACCCTCTTACGATTTTTTTTTCATTTAAAAACCAACTAAGTAATGATTTTTTTGTATTTAATTCTGGACCTATAAATGAAGTTCTAATTGTAGAAGTAAATTCATTTTTAACTTCTCCCTTTTTTTTAGATAAACCATAGAGATCTTTGGTGTCTTTAACTGAATTATCTAAATAATTTCCTTTTTTACCTGAAAAAACACAATCAGTACTTATATGAAGTAAAAATATTTTATTTAATCTACAGTAATTAGCCAAATAAATAGGCATTTTAGAGTTTAAATAAACAGTTAATTTTTTATTATTATATGAATTATTAAATTTAGTAATACCAATGCAGTTAATAATATGGGTTGGTTTAATTTTAAAAATAAGCTTCTCTAATTTCTTAAAATTTAAAAAATTTTTCAAACAATAATTTTTATTATTTTTTCTTTCTCTGGAGATTGTTAAAAAATCAACATTTTTTTTACTTAAATATAATTGTAATGTTCTAGCTAAAATCCCTGTAGAACCTAGGATAATTATTTTCATAAATATTTATTATTATTTTTTGAAATTAATTTTGAATAAAATATTCTTAGATAAAGATAATGAATTTTACATAAAAAAAGTTTACATAAAAATAAAAAGCTTAATTTAGGCTCAATTAATGGAGCCACATATTTAGTATCTGATTGAAGATAAAATTTTTTAAAAAATTTAATTGATATCCCCCATTTCAATAAAAAAATCTTACCACTTATACTTCCAAACTTATTACCTTTGTTAAGCTTATTTATCTTGTCTCTTAAAACAACAGAACCAAAATGATAAACTTTAAAATCATTTACACCTTTAAAAATTCTAATACCTTTCTTCCATAATTTCATATTAAAATCTGGATCAGAACCAGAGCCAGGAAAAAATTCTTCGCTAAATCCTTTAACGCTGTTCCATATATCCTTATGTACAACAGTTGGGGCCCAAGTCGATCCTTGAAAATCGTAAAAGTTATAATTTTTATAGTGGGTTAAAAATTTTTGCTCATTAAAATTTGCTGAAGTTTGTCCACAATCAAAGCTTATTTTCCCTTTATTCATCATTATACCTGACAAATAAAAATTATTATGTCCAATTTTTTTTATCTCTTTTAATATAATTTGATCCCACTCAGGACAAAAATAAAAATCATCATGAGCGTACAAAAAATAGTTTTTTTTTGCTAATTTTGCAGCTTTATTAATTCCTTCACAAATTCCAGAATTATATTCAGAGAATGTAAAATCAATGTTATTTTTCCTTAAATAATTTAAAGTTCCGTCTTCACCAACATTTACATGACAAATTATTTGATTTGTAAAATAAGAATTATTTTTTAAACTTTTAATACATATTTTTAAACATTCTATATTATTGAATGTTGGTATTAGAATAGAAAACATTTATTTAATGTTATGCCAAAAAGGTTTTTTAAAATTTGCAAGTTCAGCGCAGGTCATTATATAATTAGATACCACTCTATTGTTCATATATTTATGATATTTGATGTAACCTGATCTTGCAATTTTGATCCTTTTTTTGTCATTATTATGAAAAAATTTAATTTTATTTAATAAATCTTTTTTATTTTTGAAATAAACAACTTCTTTAGAGTTTAAAATTTTATGAAATTTAGTTTTGTTGTTTATAAAAACTAACAAACCATTTCCGATTAAAGATGAAATTCTATCACTAGAATATTTGTTTTGATATTTACCTCTGCTAATATTTAAAGCCATTTTACTTTTTGAAAGATAATTGTAATAATTTGAACCCCATATAGGTTCAAAGTTATTTAAACCAAATAATGCAAATTTACATTGAGGTAATTCTTCTGCTATGTTATTAATAAATTCCTCACGCTCATCAGATTTACCTTTTTTAAGAGTTCCTCTATTTTGACCATGACTAATAGCTACAAAGATATCATATTTCATTTTAGTTTTATTTGAAAAATTTTTGTAATTATCAATACTGCTATCAACAGGATTAGGTATAAATTTTAATTTTTTATAAAAAATATTTTTTTTGAAAAATTCAGTTGATGAAGTTATAAAACAATTATCAACATAGCTTAAATTTCTTAAAAAATTTATTTTAGTGTTATCTTTTAAAAATTCAGGTGAAATTGAGTCAATATACCAGGAACAAATTTTTATTTTATTGTTTTTACAGTATTCGAATACTTCATCACTAATATTAAAAACATGGCCAATCAATAATAAATCAGGTGAAAAGTTTCTAAGTGTATTTAAAATTTTTTCATTAAATTTTTTAGTAGGATTAAAGGGTTGAATTATTGTTCTATTTGATTTTAAAAAAAACCTATCACTAATAGTCTGGATTATGTAATCATTTTTAATAAATCCATTGTTAAGTTTATTGGCAAAAGAATAATACAATCTACCATCAGAATTTTCATTAAAATTTGCAATGTGTAAAATTTTCATTTTATCATTAATTCTTTTTATTACCTTTCTATGCATGATTTCAAATCTTATTTTATCTAATTTTTTTGAGATAATTTTAATATCAAAATTATTTTTTTTATAAAATAAGTTTTGCTTTGAGCGTCTGTAGCTTAAATTTGAAGTAATTTTTTTTAAAACTGACACAAGTTCGTTTGAATTATTTTTTTTTAGAACTATAGCAATATTTTTTGACTCAGCTAATCCACCTTTATTTGAAATGATGGGCAAACATTTTCTGCTACTTGCTTCAATCGCTATTCTACCTAGAGGTTCATCCCAAACTGAATTTCCAACAGCAATTTCTGATTTGCTATAGAAATCTAAAACTTCATTATTTTTTTTATAACCTATTTCATCAACAATATTTGAATCTGGAAAAATATTTTTTCTTGACTCATTACCAATAGCAATAAAATTCCAGGATGGATCTATTTTCTTAAATTTAAAAGCTGCTTCAGTAAATATATGATATCCTTTTGCATAATTTAACTTACCTACAAATAAGATGTTTTTCTTTTTTTTTTTTAAATCAATTTTTTTTTTTATATTTATTCCATGTGGAATTATAATTGAATTACTTAAATCTGCATTTTTAAAAGATGAAAAAAATCTTTGTTGAATCCAGTCACTTATAAAAATAATCTTGTAACATGATGATATGATATTTTCTCTATCGTTGATGGAAATTGAACCTCTTAATGACAAAGGATCATTATGAAAAATCAATTTAATTTTTGTTTTGGGAAAGTATTTTTTTATATATCTTAGATACTCAGGTCTATTATGTATTTCAATAATCTTTATTTCATCCTTTTCTTTTTCATATTTTTTGCAAAAATTAATTATATAATTTCTATTTCTAAACAATTGACTTTTATTTTTAAAATTATCAGAAGAAATTATTTGAATTCTTTTTTTAAATTTAGAATAACGGCATGTATCGGTTACATATAAAGATACAGCTCCTGCAAAATTTGCATTTAAGCTTTCTTTGTAAGGGAGTATTATGAAAATATCTTTTTTCATTTTTTAATAAAATTATTTTTGATTTTAATTCTTAACTTATAGTCTTTTTTAAGTATATATTCACCTTTCAAAGCATGTGATTTTATCAAGTATTTTTTATGATAAATAATTTGCCATTTTCTACCTTTAGTAAATTTTGCTCCTTTAGATGAATTGTGAAGAGATAGTCTTTTTTTTAAATTATTAGTGTATCCAACATAACTTATAAATTTATCCTTATTTTTTGTTAGTAACATATATACAAAATAAGGCATAAATGGCGGTCCCTGGGGGAATCGAACCCCCCTTTGCAGGATGAAAACCAGCTGTCCTAACCGATAGACGAAGGGACCGTTGAAAGGTCTTTTATTTTAAAACCTAAAATTATTCAAGACTTATTAAGTTAAAGAATCAAATCTTTGATATTTAATTGAATTGTTTTTTTATTATTCCAAATATTTTCGCTAATTTGACCAATAATATTAATCTTTTTTTTATATGATAACAAATAATGACCTATGTTTGTGTTCAAACAATTAAAACAAATACCCTTTATTGAGCTACCTGACTCTGGTTTTAAAATAACAGTTAAGTGTTTGTTATTAATCACATCGTGCTTAACAACTTTGAGGTTATTTATTAAAAAAGTAGGCAAAAAATTATAATTTCCGAAAGGTTGTAACTTATTAATTTCGTTAATTAATTTATTTTTGATTGCTAAAGAAGATAACTGAAAGTCAAATTTATTTAAACTCTTTAGATTAGAATTCTTTTTTAAATAGTCATGTTGAATAAAATTATCTAAATGTTTTAAATTAGCTTTTTTCATAGTGAAACCTGCAGCCATATTATGACCTCCTCCACTATCAATAATATTGTTATCAATTAAAGATTTTATTAAATCTCCAATATTATAAGATGTGGTAGATCTAGCGGATGCTTTGAGATTATCATTAGATTTTGTAATAACAATCGAAGGTTTGTTAAAATAATCTTTTAATCTTGAGGCAATAATACCAATTAATCCTTCGTTTAAATTATTTTTATAATAAATTATAACTTGTTTATTTTCATTCTTAATTTTTTCAAAATCTATTTCATCCAATATATTTTGTTCTATTATTTTTCTTTTGTTGTTAAGTGTAATTAATTTTTTAGCTCGATCTTTGATTGTTTCTATATTGTCAATAGATAATAATTCTACTCCATAATTAGAATTATTAAGTCTTCCACCTGCATTAATTATTGGCCCAATTAAAAAACCTAAGTCATTAATAGTTAATTTTTTTTTTAAATTATATTGTTCAAATATACAATTAAAAGCTTCATAATTTTTGATGTTAAAATTATCAATTGTATTTTGGGCAATTATTCTATTAATTTTTCTTAAAGGCATTACATCACATATGGTTGCAAGCAATACATAAATTAAAAAATTAGATAGTTTAAAATTTGATTTATTGTTTTTAATTAAAATTTCTATTAAAAAGTATGTTAATGCAGTAGCACATAAAAGAGAGTTTTCTTTTTTTTCTAAATCTTTTTTAGGATTTATTATAACATTTGATTTTGGATAAGGTTTGTTAATTTCATGATGATCTATTATAATTGATTTGATATTATGCTTATTTAAATAATCAATTGCCTCATTTGAAGTTGAGCCACAATCAACCATTATTATTAACTTAGGTTTTTTTAAAATTAATTTTTGAAATAGTTTTTTACTAGCGCCATAACCATCTTTTGTTCTGTCAGGAATATAATAAAAATGGTTTTGATTAATATGGTTAAAATATCTAACTAATAATGATGTAGCGCAGGCACCATCTACATCATAATCACCTAAAATACAGATATTTTCATTATTATTAATAGCTTTTATAAGTATTTGTGAAGATTTTTGGAAATCTTTGTCATCCTTAAATATATTTCTTAATTTCTGTTTATTATTAATTCCATAAATTTCTGATGAATCATAGTTTCGTGAAATAATTAACTTAGATAAAATATCTCCAAAACCATAGTCTTGTTTAAATTTTTCAATTAAATTTTTATTAACTTTTTTTTCTGTCCAAATTTTACCAGAAACAGAAATCATTCATTTATTGAATTGATGCTTTTAACAATTTCTTTAAAATTAGTATTTTTATGTGTAACCAGGGTTTCACTGATAAATTTATCTCCATCAATAATAATACCATTTAAAACTTCATTGGTAGTTATTCCAGAAGCGCAAAAAAGAGAGTCTCCTTTAACAATTTCGTTTAATTCATATTTTTTGTTTAAATCCGTTATACCCATTGATTTAGCCTCAATTATATCTTTTTCATTGTCAAAAATAAATCTTCCTTGAAAATGACAATTATAAGCATCAAGGGCGCAAGCTGCCAAAACTCCTTCTGGGCCACCACCAATACCTAAAAACATGTCAACATTGTACTTTGGATCTGAAACATATAATGCGCCAAGAACATCGCCATCTGTAATAAGTTTAATGTTTACGTCAAGATCATTTAGCTTATCAATAATTTTTTTGTGTCTAGGTCTATCTAAAACACAAACTGTTATAGAAGAAATATTTTTATTTTTAAATTCTGACAAATTTTTGATATTTTTTTCTAAAGGATAATCTAAATCAATTAAACCTTTATCAATTTTTCCAGTAGCTATTTTATTCATATAAGTTTCAGGGGCATTGAATAAATTTCCTTTTTCACCTATTGCTAAAACAGCAATACCTCCAGGTAAATTATTTGCAACAAAGTTAGTTCCCTCAACAGGATCAACAGCTATATCAAAATCAGGACCACTTGTTGTACCTAAAAATTCTCCAGTATAAAGTAAAGGTGCTTCATCAAGAGATCCTTCCCCAATTACAACTTGGCCATTCATATCAATTTTATTTAATTCAGACCTCATAGAGTCAACTGCAGCTTGATCAGCTGCAATTTTATCTTTTTTACCCACTAAGTATGATGCAGCTAGAGCTGCTTTTGAAGTAACTTGACTAAATTTGTCGATAAATTTTTTATCAATTGCCATTAAATTTTTTCATCAACAAATTTATCTTCATTAATTTTTGACTCAAATTCTCTTAAACGCTTATAAACGCTAGCTAATTCAATTATTGTAGGCCACGCTTTTAGAATATATTGCATTGATCCTTCAACTCTTCCAAAAGCTCGAATAATTTGTTGCATTACACCAAGAGTAACAGCCCCTGCGACTATAGCGGGTGCTAAAAAAACATATGCTGAAAGAACATTTGCTTGTAAATAGGCAATTCTACCTACATTAAAATACAAATATCGAATATAACTCAGAAAATGTATTTCTCTTACACCATTAAAAAGTTCCTCAATTGATTTTGGTCTGACCGTTCCGTCGTCCTCAGCGACTACTAATATTTTTCTATAAGCAGCCTCTTTTTTTTGAAGATCATATTCAACACCAACTAGTCTTAAAATTAATCCTAAAAAAATTAAAAATATAGTTCCACCTACTGACCAGATTAAAGCGCCTACAATTAATCCATAATCCCAATCACCAAAAAAGAAAATTGGTATACCAATACTTAAACCAAACAAGATTGGCATAAATTCAACTAAAATCATTAGAGCTTCAATTAAACTTGTACCCAAAGATTCCATTATTCTCGAAAACTTAATTGTGTCTTCTTGAACCCTTTGAGATGCTCCCTCAATTTTACGAGCTCTATCATAAACACTGTGATACCATTCAACCATTGCTGTTCTCCATCTAAATAAATAATGCGAAGTAAAAAAGCTAACAACGACTGCCACACCAACGTATATTGCAGCTAATGTTATAAAAGATAATAAACTTGACCAGTATTCTTCGATAGTTATAGCATTAGGCTCCCCAAGTGCTTTTTGGATCATGTCATAGAATTGGCCAAACCATTCATTGATTTTGACATCAATTTTAACCTGAATCCATAATGATGATAAAATGATAATTGATCCAAGCCAAGACCACATAAACCATTTTCTTAATTTGAAAAATCTAAACATTAATTATTTTAAAAAATTATCAGCGTATGATTTTTTTACTATTTTTCTTTTTTTAGGTTCAATTAATTCAA
>Ga0255758_10004999_pt1 | contig 11013 bp, 9 predicted proteins | sample 011ome_24_FD_179958 | JGI IMG/M metagenome (GOLD analysis project Ga0255758, IMG submission 179958) | Coastal salt marsh microbial communities from the Groves Creek Marsh, Skidaway Island, Georgia - 011513CT metaG (version 2) | ecosystem: Environmental > Aquatic > Marine > Intertidal zone > Salt...
TTTTTTACTTATTTACATCGAAGACCAATAGCCAATTGCAATCTGCAAATAACTGGCTCCATGGTTTTTTTAATGATTCATTAAACTTTTTAAGTTTTAATACCAATGCTAAGCCATGGCCCTTTAATAACTCTGAGCCTGAGGCAGACCAGCCAGATACAGATGAAGAGGTGGTTGAAGCTGAGGCGGTTGAGCTCAACTCCGCAGATTCAAATGACAAGGATTCAGCTTAATTAATTAGGCAGCAATGAAAAAAATTCTGCTCTTGTGGCAGGATTATTCCTAAATACACCCATCATCGCAGAAGTTTTCATCACAGAATTTTGTTTTTGTACCCCGCGCATGACCATACACATGTGCTGAGCTTCTATCACAACTGCGCAGCCTTTACATCCAGTTACTTCAGTAATTGCTTCTGCAATTTGATGCGTCAGCCTCTCTTGAATTTGTAATCTGCGAGCAAACATATCTGCAACTCTCGCAATTTTACTAAGCCCTAAGACTTTGCCATTGGGGATATAGGCAACGTGACACCTGCCATTGAAAGGCAGCATGTGATGTTCACATAAAGAATAAAACTCTATATCTCTTACCACAACCATGTCCTCTATGTCTGATTCAAAGAGAGCATTATTAATTACTTTATCTAAGCTCAACTTATAGCCATGATTAAGAAATTTGAAGGCAGCTGCCGCTCTTTTAGGCGTATCAAGCAGACCATCTCTGTTTGCATCTTCACCAATATCTATCAACATATGTTCAAAGGATTTGATCAGTTCCTCAGAGGGTGAAACGATTTGATCAAAATCATCTGCATTTTCTAAATTTGAAATAATCTCAGCCATAATTAATTTTTTTTAGTTTATACATATTTATTTTAACCTTTCAGAAAATCTTTGTAAGGTAAAGTTGACTTTAAATTGAACTTTTCATTGTTTAGTTTATTGGTAATTTGGTGTGACTCAACTTCAAAATCATTCATGCCATCTATTACATTTTCTCCAAATATGTATCTAGAGATTACTTCTCCCTGCAGGATCTTTTGTTTATTTTCTAACAATTGCTCATCTATGTTTTGTTTTAGCGCGCAGTATTTTGTTAATTCTTTTGCTGAATATTTTGTCTGAAGGAGTTCCATGGTTTTGGTTGGCGAAGCAATCAAAGCAGTGCCATTATTTCCGCCGAAACCTTTTGCATTTAGAACAGCAAAATCAAATTTATTTTCTTCAAACTCTAAGTTTTCTAATAGAAAATTTACATTTTCAGTAAATACATTGTCGGCAAGCTTTGGGGTAGAGTGGATACCTGGAATCAAATTATTTTTCCAGCTGCCAAGAGAGCTGATCATTTGATCGCCTCCCGCTGCAGCCAAAGAGTGGCCTAAGTAGGATTTAATTGCAGTTACGGGCAATGATTGAATGCTAAATGCCTTGGACATGCTAGAGATAATATGAGACTCACTTTCTCTATTTTGTGGAGTGCTAGTTCCATGAGCATGAAAAAATATTTTATTCATAGCCTCTTTGCCAAAATGCTCATGAATCTCATTAAAGACTTTTCCAACCGTTAGATAATTTCCAGCTCCTGGGCCAGAGATTGATTTTTTATAACCGTCTGCGTGTATATGACTGGATAAAGCGGCGCCGTGAATATTTAAACCTAGCTCCAGAGCCAACTCATCGGCCATCAATACAACAAATTGAGCTGACTCGCCTAAGCTCATACCTATATTGTCACCGAAGGGTCTACAGATTTTTCGATGATTTGGTTGGTCAAAATCTTCACCAAGCCTTTCTTGTAGCTTTATCAGATTTTCATCTTCTGCTAACCCTTTGGTAGCAGAAAATGCTTCATATATCTCAGGAACAATGCCCGATTCTGCTGCGCCCACAATACTTATTAGAGATTCGCCTGACTGGATCATTGATATGCCTAGTTTTAGATTGTATTGAAAGGTTGCACATGCACCAGTGTAACTGCCCGTAGAGCCCATGCTTCCTAAAACATATGCATGAGCAAAGTCAGCACTGCCTTCACCCAATGACATAGCCATATGCTTGCTGGTAACTCTTGAGCCAGCCATGGAGGATTGAAACATTCCTCCCATTCCATATTTGTCAGCCTGAGCAACAGCGCAACCTGATATGCATGAAATTTTTTGTCGAGGCACTTTTGTTAAGATTTCATCCCAATCAACCCCAAGGCTCATCACGGCATCCGACAAACCAAAAACAGTCATTGCTAAACCTCTAGGGTGCTGTCTTGAATTATAGGTTTTTGCAGGATTGAAGCCCGAAGGCAGTTGCCCGCCAGCCAATGTAGGCAATGCAGGAGATCTATAATTATGATCATTAAAAAAATTATCATCGATGGTTCTAATTAAAGTTTTGTTTAAGATGGTTTCTCTATCTCTAGTGCCCATGAGATTACCCAGACTTTCTAAAACCTCATTTTGATTTGCAGTATTTATGCTATCGAACAAAATTCTTTGGTGAGATAAATCAAAGATGGATCTTCCCGCTGCGCTAATGCCACCGTATCCAACAATGAGTGGGAGCTGAGACATGCTAAATAGATTTTTGCGCAGCCAACAAGGTGTTAAGAATTAAAGTATTGATTGTCATGGGACCAACTCCTCCGGGAACCGGAGTATGAGCAGAGGCAACAGAATCAATATCTGCAAGGTCTATGTCACCGCATTTTTCTGCCGGATGATAGCCAGCATCTATCACCACAGCTCCATTTTTAATCCAGTCTTTTTGTATTAAGCGTGGCACTCCAACTGCTCCAACTAAAATATCAGCATTTTGAATATGCTCTTGCAGGTTTACAGTTCTTGAGTGACAGATTGTTACGCTAGCATTTGCATTGAGTAGCATCATGGCCATGGGCTTTCCTAGGATTGGGCTTCTACCAACCACAACAGCATTTTTGCCAGAAATTTCAATTTCATAATGCTCAAGAATTCGCATGATTCCAGCAGGAGTGCATGAGCCATATGCTTCTTCCCCCATTGTCATTTGACCGAATCCTATGCAAGTCACTCCATCAACATCTTTCTCAACACTTATTGCATCAAAGCATTGGCGTTCATTAATTTGCGATGGCACAGGATGCTGTAACAAGATGCCATGCACACTAATATCACTGTTAAGTTTTTCAATAGTGTTTAGTAGCTCTTGAGTGGTTGTATCTTTGCTGAGCTCAACTGCAATTGAATCCATGCCGAGTCTGGCACAGGCATTTTGTTTCATTTTTACATAAGTTGCTGAGGCAGGATCCAAACCCACTAAAATAGTTGCTAGTGTAGGGGTGATACCCTTTTCCTTTAAGTTGGAGACGTGAACTTTTATATCTTCTTCAGCTAATTGAGCAAGAGCCTTTCCGTCTAAAATTTTTGATGGCATGAATGCATTTTCCCATCATTAAATTTTTATGCAATGGAGATTGATTATTTAACCTTAAAACTTTAAGATCACTCGTCTCGGGGTATAGCGCAGTCTGGTAGCGCACTCGCTTTGGGAGCGAGTGGTCGTAAGTTCGAATCTTACTACCCCGACCAGTGCGCCTGTAGCTCAGCTGGATAGAGCAACGGTTTTCTAAACCGTGGGTCAGGAGTTCGAATCTCTTCAGGCGCGCCATTTTTTGGTTGCTAGTCCGCCGCAAGAGATACGCTAACCTAAAGCTAAAAGTATCGACCGAACATATAGTAAAATATGAATAATGATATTGTGAATGTGTAAATTCTATTTTTAGTTTTCTTTTTCATCGATATATGAACAAATTGTATATAAAAAATTTATTGAATCAGGCGCATGAGTACAAAATGTTTTAAAGTTGCGGCTTTCTACGCTTTTGCAGAATTAACAAGTTTGGAGAAGTTGCAAATAGTATTCACTAAATTTCTTCAACAAGAAGAGATCAAGGGTACAGTGCTCATAGCTCAAGAGGGAGTCAATGGAACTGTTGCAGGAAGGGAAAAAGGAATAGATAACTTTAAAATTTTTCTTCAATCTCAAGGTCTTTATGCACCACAGAACTTTAAAATCTCCTTTTGTGATGACGATCCTTTTCCTCGATTAAAAGTTAAATTAAAAAATGAAATAGTTAGTATTGGTAATAGCTTGGCAGATCCATCAAAAATTGTAGGTGAATATGTTGAACCCGAAGACTGGAACCATTTAATTTCTCAGGAGGATGTCTTGGTTTTAGATACAAGAAATACATATGAGGTTTCGATCGGTACTTTTGAAAAATCCATTCAACCAAAAACCACAAATTTTCGGGAATTCCCCGAGTGGCTTGAGGATCTTGAATCCTCTGGAATTGATAAAAATAAAAAAGTAGCTATGTTTTGCACTGGCGGCATTCGTTGTGAAAAAGCATCTTCTTTGATGAAAGCCAAGGGCTTTAAAAATATTTATCATTTGCATGGCGGAATTTTAAATTACATGGAAAAAATAGATGAAGAAGACTCTATGTGGCAGGGGGAATGTTTTGTCTTTGATGACCGAGTGGCCCTCAATCACAAATTAGAAGTTGGTTCTTATGACATGTGTCATGGCTGCAGGATGCCTATTACCGAAGTTGACAAGCTTGAGCCAGAATATGTAAGGGGAGTGAGCTGTCCCAAATGCTTTAACGACAAAACTCCTGCTCAAAAAAAACGCTATGCAGACAGGCAAAAACAGGTTGATTTGGCTAAGCTTCGCAATGAAAAACACATAGGGGCAATTTATCAACCAAACAAAAAATGACCCTACCGATACTCTATAGTTTCAGGAGATGTCCATATGCTATGCGTGCTCGCATGGCCATCATATTAGGTTCTAAAGAATGTGAATTAAGAGAAATTCTACTTAAAGATAAGCCTAACCAAATGTTGCAGTTATCTTTAAAGGGCACAGTCCCAGTGATGCAATTGCCTAACAAAAAAGTTATTGATGAAAGTTTAGATATTATTTTATGGGCCATGGAATCTCCATCATCAAATGCGCATATTTTCACTGAAACAGAAAAGCTATTAACTCAAAAGCTAATTGAACTATTTGATTCAACATTTAAATATCATCTTGATAGATATAAATATGCATCTCGTTATGATGCAGATCCTCTAGAGCATCAACAAGAATGTAAAGTGATCCTTGAAAATCTTGAGCTTGAGCTCAACCCTAATCCATGGGCTTTTGGAAAAAAAATTAGTCTTTTGGATATTTCCATCCTTCCATTTATCCGGCAATGTAAAATTGCCAACCCTGAGTGGTTTTATGCACAAAAATTTAGCAAAGTCATAGCTTTGTTAAATTATTTTGAGCAAAGCGATCTATTTGTTCAAATGATGCGAAAGTTTGAGCTTTGGGATCCCATTAAGAATAATGGAAAAATTTTTCCTTAGAGTCTTACAAACCAATCGAGTCATAGCTTGTAGCAATTCTATCTAGGGCTACTTTGTACGCTGCAGTTCGTATATTTGGAATATTGTTTTCAATCATGCTCTGTCTTACTTTTTGATAGGCTTCGCACATCATGTCATCTAATCCAGATCTGACTAAGTCAATTTCATTGACACCCTCAATAAACTGTTCTTTAAATTTTTCTGGCATATCTTTTCCCGTCATGGTTTCAATTGCCGAAATGAGCGTGTCAAATTGAAAAGCATTCTTTCTTTTTTCCAGTCTGCCAAATCTGATATGCCTTAAGTTTCTGATCCATTCGAAGTAACTAACGGCAACTCCTCCCGCGTTTGCCATAATATCTGGAATGATAGTTACATGGCGCTCATTTAGAATCTCGTCTGCTTCAAAGGTGATAGGACCATTCGCGGCCTCAACAATTAGTTTGGCTTTAATTGAGTGTGCATTTGCTTCATTGATTACATTTTCTCTAGCTGCTGGAATAAGAATGTCACATTTCATGCATAAATAATCTGATGAGTTACTTTCAAACTTGCCTTCGCTGCAACCTTCAAAAGTTCCATTCTCAGAGAGATATTGTTTAATTTTTTCTATATCCAGGCCTTCTGGATTAACAATTGCTCCATTACGTTCCATGACGCAAATAATTCGGCATTCATCTTCTTCTTGTAAAAATTTTGCAGCATGATAGCCAACATTACCCAATCCTTGTATGGAGATCTTTTTATCTTTTAAACCATTTTTTAATCCAGCTTTTTTACAATCATCTTCATGACGAAAGAATTCTCTTATGATGTATTGAACTCCTCTGCCAGTGGCCTCTGATCTCCCTACCAGGCCACCTTTTTCTATTGGCTTTCCGGTAACGCAAGCCAAAGCATTAATGTCCGTAGGATGAATGCGTCTATACTCGTCTGCTATCCAAGCCATTTCATTTGCACTCGTACCAACATCTGGTGCGGGGACATTTTGTGCCGGGTGAATCAAGTCACGTTTAATGAGTTCTTGAGCAAACCTTCTGGTGATTTTTTCAATTTCACTTTTAGTCCAATCCTTTGGGTTAATTTTTAAAGCGCCTTTAGAGCCTCCATAGGGCACTTCTATAATTGCGCATTTGTAAGTCATGAGTGCAGCTAGAGCCTCCACTTCTTCTTGAGAGGCATTGATGTCATATCGTATACCACCTTTGGCTGGCTCAAAGTGCTCTGAGTGAACTGAGCGCCATCCGGTAAAGGTATGTATTTCATCTCTAAGTTTGACGCCAAAATTGATTGTATAAGTTGAATTAGAGACCCTGATTCTCTTAGCTAAATCTGGCGAAATATCTGTAAAGCTTAGAGCCTGATCAAATAGTTTATTGGTGCTATTTAAAAAATCTTGATTTACCAAAATATCCCCCTTAAAAAATATTATTATATGCTTTTTGCATCTATAATGTTTCGTTTCTTGGCGGGCGTAGCTCAGTTGGTTAGAGCGCTGGATTGTGGCTCCGGAGGCCGTGGGTTCGAACCCCATCGCTCGCCCCATTAAAAATTATGTAAATATCATGAGTAGCAAAATAAAAAAACTAAAAGATCTTGAGCGTAAGTTAACCGTTTCGGTTCCCGTTGAGGATTATGAAAAAAAATATTCCGGTAAACTTTCCAAGATTAAATCCACTGCCAAGCTCGATGGATTTAGAAAGGGCCATGTGCCTAATGATGTGCTTAAACAAAGATATGGAAATTCTATCCACTATGAAGTTTTAAATGAGCTCATTCAAGAAAGCTACCCCTTGGAGCTTCAAGAACAGGAAATTAAACCTGCATCCTCACCTGCAATTAGCATAGAGAACGAGGATCCAATAAAGCCAATTTCTTATTCGGCTGTGTTTGAGGTATTTCCTGAAATTAAACCAAAGCTTTCTCGGTGGAAAAGTTTTGAAAAATCTGAAATCACTTTGGATGATTCAGATATTGACCTTGCAATTGAAGATATTTTAGAAAGGTATTGTGAATGGAAAAAAATAGACAGAGTTGCACAAGAGAAAGATCAAGTGGTCATTGATTTTGAAGGAAAAATTAATGGTGAAGGTTTTGAGGGGAATGAATCCAAAGGCTTCAAACTGGTTTTAGGTTCAAAATCTATGATTCCAGGATTTGAGGATAGCTTGATTGGAAAAAAATCTGGAGATAGTTTTTCATTCAAAACAAACTTTCCTGAAGATTATTTTAAGAAAGATCTAGCTGGTCAAGAAACTGAGTTCTTTGTTACAGTTCATGAAGTGCAAGAGATGCACAAAGCTAATATTGATAAAGAGCTTTTTGAAAAACTTGCCATGGAAGATGTAACTGACGAAAAAAGCTTTCGTGCAGAAATATCAAAACGCATGGAAGGAGAAATAGCACAGCAAGAAAAATCTCTTACCAAGGAATCTATTTATGAAACACTTCTGCAAAGCAATGATTTTAAAGTCCCCAATGCTACTGTAAATGAACAGGCAGAATTAATGCGAAAGGATTCATTGATGCGTATGGGTCAGACTCCTGAAAATGCTCCAGATGACCTTTTTCCTGCAGAGGACTTTAAAGAAAATGCTGAAAAAAGAGTTCGATTAGATCTCCTATTTTCAGCCTTAATTCAAAAGTATGAACTTGAAGTTACAGAAAGCGATCTAAATGCTTTTATTGACGCAGAGGCTGAGAAATACAAAGATGCTGAACAATATCGAACATGGATTCAGAGTCAACCTCAGCAGTTAGATCAATATAGAATGGTTATTTTGGAAAACCTACTCATTGAAAAATTAGATTCCGTCCTTAAATCTAAGGTGAAGGTAATAAAATTTTCAGAACTGGCAAATAAATAAATTATGGAAAAAATAAATTCTGGCTTGGTGCCAATGGTTGTCGAGCAGACTCCTCGAGGAGAGAGAGCTTTTGATATTTATTCTCGACTTTTAAAAGAAAGAATAATTTTTTTATCCGGTCCAATTGATGACTATATTTCTAATTTAGTTGTTGCTCAGCTTCTATTTTTAGAATCAGAAAATCCTGAGAAAGATATCAGTATCTACATAAATTCTCCGGGTGGAATCATTACCTCAGGGTTAGCCATCTATGACACCATGCAATTTATTGCTCCAGAGGTTTCGACCTTATGCATCGGACAGGCTGCAAGCATGGGCTCCCTTTTACTGGCTGGTGGAGCGAAAGGCAAAAGGTTCGCTTTAACCAATTCTAGAATCATGATTCACCAACCTTTAGGCGGCTTTCAAGGTCAAGCTTCTGACTTTGAGATTCATGCAAAAGAAATGCTTTTAGTGAAGCAAAAAGTTAACGAAATACTTTCAAAGCATACTGGCAAGACTTTGAAAAAAGTTGAGCAGGACACTGATAGAGATAATTTCCTAAATGCTCAAGATGCTAAGGCCTATGGCATAATCGATGAAATATTAGAGAGCAGACCAACCACCAATGGAAAATAAAGAAAACAACAAACTGTCTTGCACCTTCTGCGGTAAGGGTCAAGAAGAGGTTCGCAAGCTTATTGCTGGACCCAGTGTGTATATTTGCGATGAGTGCGTTGATCTTTGTAATGACATCATAGAGGAGGAGGTCAAAGCAGAGGATGAAGAAGTTCTCGATGTTTTACCATCGCCGGTAGAGATATTTAAACAGTTGGATGATTATGTAATTGGTCAAGAAAAAGCAAAAAAAACCCTCTCAGTTGCTGTATACAATCATTATAAAAGACTCAGATCCAATTCTAATAAAGATGACATAGAGCTACAAAAAAGCAATGTTTTATTGCTTGGGCCAACCGGCAGCGGTAAAACTCTTTTAGCGCAAACTTTAGCTAGGGTGCTCAATGTTCCATTCACCATAGCAGATGCAACAACACTGACAGAAGCGGGTTATGTTGGTGAGGATGTTGAAAATATTATCCAGAAACTCCTGCAAAAATGTGATTATGATCCTGATAAAGCGGCGCTTGGAATTGTCTATATTGATGAAATTGATAAGATTGCTAGAAAATCAGACAACCCCTCAATCACTCGAGATGTATCTGGAGAAGGGGTTCAACAGGCTTTACTAAAATTAATTGAAGGGACGGTTGCCTCGATTCCTCCTCAAGGCGGTAGAAAGCATCCTCAGCAAGAATTTATTCAGATTGATACTTCCAATATATTGTTTATATGTGGCGGAGCTTTTTCTGGCATCGATGAAGTAATTAAGCACAGAACGGATAAATCAGGCATTGGCTTCGGTGCTTCTGTGAAAGACACTCAGGCATCGGTTGCCTCGATAGTAGAAACTCTAGAACCAGAAGACTTGGTTAAATATGGTTTGATTCCTGAATTTGTTGGCAGACTGCCTGTCATCTCTACTTTGCATGAGCTTGACGAGGAGGCGCTGGTTAGAATTCTCCAGGAGCCAAAAAATGCACTGGTGAATCAATATAAATACTTGTTTGATATTGATGAAGTTGAATTAGATTTTCGCAGTGAAGCTTTGCTTGAGATTGCAAAGAAAGCTCTCAAGCGAAAAACAGGAGCAAGGGGTTTAAGGTCCATCATGGAAGAGCTTTTAATGGATACAATGTTTGAACTGCCAAACATAGATCTAGAGAAAGTCATAGTTGATGAAAATTCTGTCATACATTCAACAGATCCTATAAAAGTATATAAATCGTCTAAGAAAAAATCTTCATCTGCTGGTTGAATTTAATTAATTCTCCCTCATTATAGTTGTATGACTGCTATTAAATATGATCTTCCATTGATCCCGCTCAGGGATGTGGTGGTATTTCCTGGAGTAGTCTCAACTCTATTTGTTGGCAGAAACAAATCCATTAATGCATTAAATGCAGCCATGGCAGGCGAAAAGAAAATCATCTTAGCTACACAAAAAGACGGCGCTTTAGACGCACCTTTGTTTGATGATCTATTTAAAGTTGCAACCATTGCAAATATTCTTCAGTTAATAAAATTACCTGATGGCACTGTTAAAGTTCTGGTTGAGGGCTCACACAGAGCCCACATGGATTCCTTGGAATCCGATACAAAATTCTCTAAAGTAAGAGTGAGCTTGATTGCTGAATCTTCAATTGATCCCAAAGATGGAGAAAACCTAGCTAGATTTATCAAAGCAAAGTTCCATGATTTTATAAAAATTACAAAAAAAATTGCTCCAGAAGTTCTAGCTTCAATTGATGCTCTTGATGATTTATCTAGAATCATTGATTCAATAGCTGGTCATTTGCCTATGGACATTAAGCAAAAACAAGAGATTCTTGAGACGGCAGACTATCAGCTTAGAGCAGAAATTCTTATTGCTTTCATAGAGTCTCAGTTAGAAGTGATGGATGTGGATAAAAGAATTCGTAACAGAGTTAAAGGGCAGATGGAAAAATCTCAACGCGAGTACTACTTAAATGAGCAAATCAAAGCAGCTCAAAAAGAACTTGGTGATATCAGCGAAGAGGGTGATGAAATTTCACAATTAGAAGAAGACATAGCTAAGGCTGGCATGTCAAAAGAAGCGTTAAAGAAAGCAAATAATGAATTTACTAAGTTCAAGCAAATGTCTCCAATGTCTGCAGAAGCCTCAGTAGTTAG
>Ga0255758_10005003_pt1 | contig 11008 bp, 8 predicted proteins | sample 011ome_24_FD_179958 | JGI IMG/M metagenome (GOLD analysis project Ga0255758, IMG submission 179958) | Coastal salt marsh microbial communities from the Groves Creek Marsh, Skidaway Island, Georgia - 011513CT metaG (version 2) | ecosystem: Environmental > Aquatic > Marine > Intertidal zone > Salt...
GATCGTGCGTGAGGATGCCTGGACTCTCTACGGCTTCCTCGACGACGAGGAGCGTGGCATCTTCGAGCAGGTGCAGACCGTCAGTGGCATCGGTCCAAGGATTGCACTGGCCCTCCTGGGCACTCTTTCCCCTGATGAGCTCCGCAACGCTGTCAGCAGCAAGGACGAGTCAGCGCTGATGTCCGTGTCCGGAATTGGGCGCAAGGGCGCGCAGCGGCTGATTCTCGAGCTTGCCGATCGGCTCGGCCCGGCACGGTCGATCGTCGGAGGTACGGCGTCGACGATCACGAGTGGTGGATGGCGGTCTGCCGTGAGCGCAGGCCTGGTGTCGCTGGGATGGTCGGCCAAGGAGGCGGATGCGGCCGTGGGGGCGCTGGATGTTGACCTGGTGGAGTCGGCGGATGCTCAAGGCGATGATGCCGATGTGAGCGTGCTGCTCAAGGCGGCTCTGCGCGGACTGGATCGCTCATGACGGTGCAGCCAGGTGCAGACGCCGAGGACGCGGCCGTCGAGGGTGCCCTCCGGCCAACCTCGCTGGGGGAGTTCGTCGGTCAGGAACGAGTGAAGTCCCAGCTGGGGCTGGTGCTCGAGGCGGCGGCTCGTCGTGGCCGTGCAGCCGACCACGTGCTCTTGAGCGGGCCGCCGGGCCTAGGCAAGACGACCCTGGCCTCGATCATCGCCACGGAGATGCAGGCGCCGCTGCGCATGACCTCAGGTCCGGCACTCCAGCATGCGGGTGACCTCGCTGCTGTGCTGTCGAGTCTGCAGCCCGGGGAGGTGCTGTTCGTCGACGAGATCCATCGCACGGCCCGGGCCGCCGAGGAACTGCTGTACCTGGCGATGGAGGACTTCCGGGTCGATGTGGTGGTCGGGAAGGGACCGGGAGCCACGGCCATTCCGCTCGACATCGAGCCCTTCACCCTCGTCGGCGCGACCACCCGCGCAGGCCTGCTGCCCAGCCCCCTGCGGGACCGCTTCGGCTTCACCGCGCATCTGGACTTCTATGACAGTTCGGACCTCGAGGTGATCATCACCAGGTCAGCACGCCTACTGGAGGTGCCGGTCGACGCGGCAGGCGTGGCGGAGATTGCGGGACGGTGCCGGGGAACACCACGGATAGCCAACCGACTTCTACGGCGGGTACGCGACTGGGCTCAGGTGCATGGCGACGGGGTAGTCAGCCGTGACTCGGCGAGCCAGGCTCTGGACCTCTACGAAGTCGACGCACTCGGGCTGGATCGGATCGATCAGGCCGTCCTCGATGTGCTGGTCCATCGCTTCGGAGGTGGTCCGGTCGGGCTGTCGACCCTCGCGGTGGCCGTGGGGGAGGAGCCGGAGACCATCGAGACGGTGTCTGAGCCGTTTTTGGTGCGGCTCGGCATGCTCATGCGCACGCCTCGCGGGCGGGTCGCCACCCAGGCGGCATGGGCACATGCGGGGCTGCAGCCACCCGCGCCCGACGGGCCGGATCAGCAGGCGCTCGATCTCGCCTAGGCAGGTTCAGGTAGCCTCAGTGGGCGCTGCTTGGCGCCGCCGTCGCTGGAGGTTTCCATGGATCCGATGAGTCTGCTGCTGATTGTTGCGGCAGGAGCTGCCTTCTACTTCCTGATCATCAGGCCTGGGAAGCAGCGCCAGAAGCAGCAGCAGGAGATGATTCGAGCGCTCCAGCCGGGCGCCGAGGTCATGACCACGGCGGGCATCTTCGGCACCGTCGCGGTGGTCACCGATGAGGAGTTGAGCCTCGAAGTCGCGCCCGGCATGTTCATCCGCGTGCTTCCGGCTGCCGTTGCTCGCGTGGTCGAGCCGGCCGCGAGCACGGTCGAGGAGGAATCCGCCCCAGAGACGGGTACGTCAGAGGAGAACTGAACTCTCGCACCGAGGTCCTAGACTGGGCCGCCGGCGCGATGGCACCAGCAATGCCGGTCACCCGACGGTGATCGCCCGCGAGCATTACCCACACGAGAATCACCCGAACGAGAATCAAGGAGCACAGTGGCGCCTCCGACCTCCAGCAACCCGTTGCGGCTGCTCGTCGCCCTTGGCGTCCTGATCGTCGGATTGGCGGTCTGGGCGTTCTGGCCGGGCACCGACTCCAGCGTCCGTCTGGGTCTGGATCTGCAAGGTGGCACGCAGGTGATCTTGAAGCCGAAGCCGGTCACTGAGGGTGCTTCGATCACCGAGGAACAGCTCACGCAGACGGTCTCCATCATCCGGCAGCGCGTCGACGGGCTCGGCGTGGCCGAGGCGGAGGTCACGACCCAGGGCTCAGGTGACGGAGCGGTGATCGTTGTCGCGGTGCCCGGTGTGAACCAGGACCGCGTGGTCGATCTCGTGCAGCGCACGGCCCTGCTGGACTTCCGGCCTGTGTGGGGTCTGTATCCAGCACCTCCGTCCGTGGATCCGGCAGCCGATCCCAGCGCATCCGCGAGCCCGGAGGCATCCCCGGAGGCATCCCCGGAGGCCTCCCCGCAGGCGTCAGCTGAGGCTTCGGCGAGCCCCGACTCCTCCGCCAATGCCGCCGGCGAGGCGGCCCCGCTGATTCAGGCAGATGCCAACACCCCGGAGTTCCAGGAGCAGGTCGCAGCACTCGACTGCACCAACCCACTCAACTACACCGGTGGTCGACCGGACGATCCGCAGAAGTGGCTCGGAACCTGTGACGTCACCGGCGCTGCGAAGTACAACCTCGAGCCTGCCTTCATTCAGGGCACGAACGTGACGAACGCGAACGCCGTGCTGCCCCAGGGCGGAGTCGGCTGGATCGTGTCCTTGGACTTCGACGGTGATGGCGCCAAGGCCCTCGCCGAGGCATCCACCACCCTCAGTGCCCTGCCCGAGTGCGGCATCGCCGGGGCGAACCCGTGTAACGCGTTCGCAATCGTGCTCGATGGTGTGGTCACATCGGCTCCGCGGTTCAACGAGCCAATCCTCGGCGGATCGGCTCAGATCGAGGGCAACTTCACTGCTGAAGAGGCTCGCGACCTGGCCAATATCCTGAAGTACGGCGCTCTGCCGGTCACTCTGGAGCCCGTTGACATCACGACCGTCTCACCGACAGTCGGCAACGACCAGCTCCGTGCCGGCATCATTGCTGGACTTCTCGGCCTGCTCCTGGTGGGGATCTACCTGCTCGTCTACTACCGAGCACTGGGCGTGGTCGCGGTTCTCTCGCTTGCTGTCGCGGGCGTGATCTTGTACCTGACCATCGTCGTCCTGAGCAAGGCCATCGGGCTCACTCTGACCTTGGCGGGTGTCGCGGGAGCGATCGTCGCCATCGGTATCACCGCCGACTCCTTCATCGTCTACTTCGAACGCATCAGGGACGAGATTCGCGAGGGCCGGTCACTGCGGCAGGCGTGCGACTCCGGATGGATCAGGGCACGTCGAACCCTGTTGGCCGCGGACTTCGTCTCCTTGCTGGCTGCTGCCGTTCTGTACTTCCTGTCGGTCGGAAGCGTTCGCGGTTTCGCCTTCATCCTCGGCCTCACCACCCTCATCGACGTGCTCGTGGCCTTCTGGTTCACGCATCCGCTCGTGGTCCTCATGGGGCGCTCCTCCTGGATGCAGAAGGGCTCGAAGTGGACCGGCCTGGACTCCGGTCGTCTTGGGGGAGCGAGCGTTGCAGGCAGGCGTGGGGGCAGGTCCCGACGGTCATCGGCTGAGACGTCCCCATCGGACTCCTCGACCAAGGAGGTGTCAGCATGAGCAGGATCGGCAACCTCGGTCACCGTCTCTACGCAGGCGAGGTCTCGTACGACTTCGTCGAGCGCCGCAAGCGCTGGTATGCGATCTCCGCGATCATCTTGCTGCTGGCGGTCGGAGCCCTGCTGTTCCGCGGGCTCAACTTCGGCATCGAATTCCGGGGAGGGGCGGATTTCTCCCTGCCCAACGCGACCTGCTCGGTCGAGGATGCCCGCACGACTGCTGAGGAGGCGACGGGCGCGCAGGTCATCGTCACGGAGACAGCCAGCGGCACGGTTCGCGTGCAAACAGAGGAGCTCACGGCGGCCGCGAGCTCTCAGATTGCTGGCACTCTGGCCGAGGCGTGTGGGATTCCCAAGGGCGAGGTCAAGGTCCAGGTCGTGGGGCCGACCTGGGGCGAGGAGATCTCCAAGAAGGCACTGCAGGGGCTGGTCATCTTCCTGCTGCTCGTGACGATCTTCCTTTCGATCTACTTCGAATGGCGCATGGCGCTCAGCGCGCTCGTTGCCTTGGCCCACGATCTAGTCATCACGGTCGGCATCTATTCGCTGACCGGGCTCGAGGTCACCCCGGCCACGGTCATCGGCCTGCTGACGATTCTGGGCTACTCGCTCTATGACACGGTGGTCGTGTTCGACAAGGTCAAGGAGAACACCCGCGGTGTGACCGGCCAGTCGATCATGACCTACTCGGAGTCCGCCAACCTCGCGGTCAACCAGACCCTGGTGCGGTCGATCAACACCTCGGTCGTCGCACTGCTCCCCGTGCTCGCGATCATCATCGTCGGAGCCGGGCTCCTGGGAGCGGGAACCCTGCTCGATCTGGCGGTCGTCCTGGCCATCGGCATGGCGGCGGGCACCTACTCGTCCATCTTCATCGCCACGCCGTTCCTGGTTGACCTGAAGGAGCGTCAGCCGGAGATGAAGGCCCTGAAGGCTCGGGTCCTCGCACGACGCAAGCAGGGGCGCTCCGCTGCCGGAGCGGCTGTAGGCACTGAATCCGCGTCCGACGACGATGCAGGTGTCGAAGCAGATGCCAGCATCGGCCGGCGTACGGAGTCAGGCCCACGCCAGCAGCCCAGGCGAAAGCCCCGCTCCAAGCGCTGAGGCGGCGCATGCGGGCGACCGCGTGCGCGCACGTACACTGAGACATCAGGTATCAGCCTCGGCTGGTGATCCATCACGTCGTGCAGGAGAGGTGTTGGCCAGGGAGGAACTACTGCCCGCGGAGCCGCAGTCGTCGGCCCCGGCTATCACTGCGCCTGCAGCAGAGGGCGGCGGGTTTCGCTCCCGGTTCGCTCGACTGGCCGGTTCGCGGGGGTCGAACACTGAACTCGAACCCCTGCTGCGCACCCTCCGCAAGTACCACCCGAAGTCGGACACTCGGGTGGTGGAGCGGGCCTATGAGACCGCGGCGTACCTTCATCGAGATCAGTCCCGCCGCTCCGGGGAGCCCTACATCACGCACCCGGTGGCCGTCGCGACCATTCTCGCGGACTTGGGGATGACTGCTCCGACACTGGCTGCTGCACTACTGCACGACACCGTGGAGGACTGCGGCTACGCCCTCGATGCACTGCGCGAGGACTTCGGTGATGAGATCGCCATGCTCGTTGACGGAGTCACCAAACTCGACAAGGTGCGCTACGGCGAGGCCTCTGCGGCCGAGACTGTGCGCAAGATGGTCGTGGCCATGGCGCGCGACATTCGGGTCCTTGTCATCAAGCTCGGCGACCGCCTGCACAACATGCGCACCTTGCGGCATATGTCAGACGAGAAGCAGCAGCAGAAGGCGCGGGAGACCCTCGAGATCTACGCCCCTCTTGCTCATCGCCTCGGCATGAATGCCATCAAGTGGGAACTCGAGGATCTCGCATTCGCAACCTTGTACCCGAAGATGTACGAGGAGATCGTGCGGCTGGTCGGGCAACGGGCCCCATCGAGAGACGAGTACCTCACCAGAACGCTGGAGTCGATCGAGTCGGATCTCAAGGGCGCCCGGGTGAAGGCCACCGTCACTGGTCGACCGAAGCACTACTACTCGGTGTACCAAAAGATGATCGTGCGAGGCCGCGACTTCGCCGACATCTATGACCTTGTAGGCGTCCGCATCCTCGTTGACTCCGTTCGAGACTGCTATGCAGCCCTCGGAATCATCCACTCCAAGTGGAGTCCGGTACCTGGTCGGTTCAAAGACTTCATCGCCATGCCGAAGTTCAACATGTACCAGTCGTTGCACACGACGGTCATCGGACCGGACGGCAAGCCCGTCGAACTGCAGATCCGGACCCACGACATGCACCGCGCGGCTGAGTACGGCGTGGCGGCGCACTGGCGTTACAAGCAGGGCGCGCAGGCAAAGACCGGTCCGGACGAGTTCGCATGGTTGCGGCAACTGGTCGACTGGCAGCGTGAGATGGAGGATCCGGGCGAGTTCCTGGACTCCCTGCGCTATGACCTCGGCTCCTCTGAGGTGTTCGTGTTCACGCCCAAGGGGGATGTCATAGCCCTGCCAACGGCAGCCACTCCTGTGGACTTCGCCTACACCGTGCACACCGAGGTAGGCCATCGATGCGTCGGTGCGCGGGTGAATGGCAAGCTCGTGTCCTTGGAGTCACCGTTGGAGAACGGTGACGTCATCGAGATCTTCACCTCGAAAGCCGAGGGAGCTGGGCCAAGTCGGGATTGGCTCGACTTCGTGCAGTCGGGCCGGGCGCGTTCGAAGATCAAGGCCTGGTTCACCAAGGAGCGCCGTGAGGAGGCCATCGATCACGGCAAGGATGCGATTGTGCGCGCGATGCGCAAGCAGGGACTTCCCCTGCAGCGCATGATGACGAATCAGGCGTTGAGCACCATCGCCGCAGACCTGCACCAGCAGGACATCGAGGCGCTCTACGCTTCAGTCGGCGAGGGCCGAATCACCTCCGAGACCATCGTCAAGCGGCTGGTGGATTCGGCCGGGGGCGTGGATGGGGCGGCTGACGACACAGCGGAGACGCTTATCCCGAGCACCGTGGCCGGGCGAAGCAGGGCGTCGGGCGACGTCGGCGTTGTCGTGAAGGGCGTCGACGATGTCTGGGTCAAGCTCGCCAAGTGCTGCACGCCCGTGCCCGGTGATGAGATCGTCGGATTCGTGACTCGAGGCGCTGGGGTGTCGGTCCATCGCGCGGACTGCGTGAACGTACCCGGCCTCCAGACCGAACCCGACCGGATCGTTGACGTCGAATGGGTGGCTACCCCAAATAGCGTGTACTTGGTCAACATTCAGGTCGAGGCGCTCGATCGATCGCGACTGCTGTCGGACGTCACGCGGGCGCTGGCCGACACTCATGTGAACATCCTCAGCGCCGCAGTGACCACGACGCGGGAGCGCATAGCCATCTCTCGATTCACCTTCGAGATGGCCGATCCCAAGCACCTCGGCTCAGTCCTGAAGACGGTGCGCCAAGTCGAGGGTGTGTACGACGCCTACCGGGTGTGAGAACACCGTGCGCCTGGTGGAGGTTGAGGCAGGCGATGGAACGCCCCGAACGATCAGGCGCCACCCATGAGTGCGCGCGTTGAGGCAATCTGAGCCTCGAGGTCGGCGGCCGCCGCGGCATCTCCTCGTGCCGCAGCCGCATCGCGCTTATCCTCCAGGCGCTCAAGCGCCTGTCCGAAGGCATCAGTGGCGACAGTGCCGGTGGTGGACTTCCAGGCCGCCTCATCCTGCGACCTGATGGTGTCCTCGACCTTCTTCAGACGTCCCTCAAGACGCCCCCGCTCACTGCGAGGCACATCGCCGGTCTTGTCCCAGCGGTCCTGAATGCTCCGCAGGCTCCGCTTCGCCGCCTTGAGGTCCGTCACGGGCAGCAGTGCCTCGGCCTCCACGAGCAGTGCTTCCTTGGGCGCGACGTTGATGCTCAGCTCTTCCTCCGCGGCTTCCTGAGCGGCGGTCCTCGCCGCATAGAACGCATCCTGGGCCGCCTTGAAGCGCTTCCAGAGGCGGTCCTCATCGGAACGTGAGGCGCGGGGGAGAGCCTTCCATTCGTCGAGCAGATCCCGAAGCTGCTTTGAGGTGCGCTGCCAGTCTGTCGACGAGGCCAGACCCTCGGCCCGCTCGATCAGGGCGCGCTTGCCTGCGACGGACTCCTTGCGGACGGAGTCCAACTCGCTGAAGTGCTGGCGGCGGCGCTTGTCAAAGGCTGTTCGGGAGGCGCTGATCCGCTTCCAGAGCTCCTGCTCGGAGGAACGATCGCCGCGCGGAAGAGCCTTCCACTCCTCGACGATGGCGGCGTACCTCTCGGTGGTGGACTTCCACGAGTTGGAGTCGCTCAGGGACTCGGCCTCGTCCGCGAGCGTTCGCCGGGCGGCAAGGGCTGCCTCCCGCTGCTCCGCGCGCCGTGCCCGATTGGCCTCACGAGCCGCCTCAGCCGCGGATTCCAGGGCGGTGCACTTGGCCTCGAGAGCGGGGATGTCTCCAACGAAGGATCGAGCCGCAAGGCCTTCCTTGACCTTGGCCAGCACGCCCATCGCCTGCTCGCCCGAGGCCTTGCCGTCGGCGAGACGTGCGCTGATCAGATCGATCTCGACAACCAGATCGTCATACTTGCGACCGAAGAAGGCGAGACCCTCCCGGGGATCTCCTGCCGCCCACTGGCCGACCACGACCTCGCCCTCGGGTGCCATCAGGTAGACGGTGCCGTCGGCATCGACGCGACCGAACTGCGACGGATCACTCGCGGGTGGCGTGGCCGTGGGCGCGGCGGAGGAATCGGAGCGCGTCACGCCGGCCGGCGTGGGCTGTGAGGGCGTCGGAGGACGCAGTGCCGCAGGCGTCGGAACACCGGTGTCGGCCATCAAGTTCCCGCTTTCGTCGTGCACCCGCCTGGTCGGCATGTGCGAAGTGCGCGGTCTAGCCTAACCACAGGTCGGAGTGTGGGATCAGCACTACCGCTGGACGGAGGCCGCCTCGATGACGACCGGCTGCCGTGGGGGCCCATCGGACGAACCGGTAGATGTGCCCACGGAGGCGATCTCCTGCACGATGTCCAGCCCCTCGGTGACGGTGCCCCAGATCGTGTAGGCCGATGGCAGCGTGGTGTCCTCGTAGACGATGAAGAACTGTGATCCCGATGTCCCCGGGCCGGCATTGGCCATGGCGACCGTGCCGGCGGGGTAGTTGGCCTCACCCTCAGCAGGAAGGTTCTCGTCGGGAACGGTGAAGCCGGGCCCACCGGTTCCATCGCCTGCCGGGTCACCGCACTGGAGCACATAGATGCCCTCGGTCGTCAGGCGGTGACACGCCGTGGCGTCATAGAAGCCGCTCTCGGCGAGGAAGGTCTCACTCTGCGCTGTCTGCGGCGCTCCCTCATCAAGCGCGATCACGATGTCACCGCACGTCGTGGTGAGCGTGATGGAGGTGGCTGGCTCCACGTCGCCGGGGGCCTCGAAGGTCACATTGTCCTCGCGTGTGGGGAGGGCAGGACCGCAGTTCAGAACCGAGGGCTCCTCAATGGGCTCGTCGGTGCTCGCGTCGTCGGCGAGATCGGCCGCGGCATCGCTGGTGCTATCGGCCGCGGACCCTGCGGCTGTCTCGCTGGAGTCTGCTGCCGTCACGGATTCGGTGGAGGAGAGGTTGGCGACGATCACGTAGGAGAGGGCGCCGAGGACGAGCACGGCCACGACCACGATCGCCGTGATGCGCTGACGGCGACGCTGCCGTTCGAGGGACTCCGCTCGTCGCTCCTGCTGCCGCTCATACTTGGCGCGGGCCAACTGCCGTTCTCTCTTGCTCCCGGACATGCGTATCCCTTCGGTCCTCTGAGTCGCCATCGGCCTTCTGAGTCGAGAGGAGTCTATGCACCGCGGATCCGTGGGTCCGTACACGCGGCGCCAGCCAGCAGGTGAGCCTCGGTAGGCTGAGAAGACTGTTCATGAGGAGAGGGCCTGCAGTGCTGATCGCTGGATTCCCCGCGGGTTCGTGGGCGACCAACTGCTACGTGCTGGCGGCGGGTCCCGGTGAGCCCTGTGTGATCGTCGACCCGGGCCAAGAGTCGATCGATGGTGTGCAGGAGATCCTCCGGGAGCACCGTCTCCTGCCGGCTGCGGTGCTTCTCACGCACGGACACATCGACCACGTCTGGTCGGTGGCTCCCTTGACGAGCGAATTCGAGATTCCGGCGCTGATTCACGCCGAAGACCGGTACCGCTTGGCTGATCCGGCGGGAAGCTCCTTCTCCGCGGCCCGAGACCAGTTGCTCGCCATGACGAAGAACTCCCTTGAGCTGACCGAGCCGTCAGATGTCCGAGAGTTCGGCGATCAGGAGACGGTGGAGTTCGCGGGCCTCACCCTGACCGTGCAGCATGCTCCCGGCCATACGGAGGGATCGTCGGTCTTCGTGACCGATGAGGTGATGTTCAGCGGTGATCTTCTCTTCGCCGGTTCGATTGGACGAACCGACCTTCCCGGCGGCGATCACGCACAGATGGTCGCCTCGCTCGGCCGGGTCATCATGCCCGCCGACGATGCCCTCGTCGTGCTTCCAGGACACGGACCCCAGACCACCATCGGCCAGGAGAAGGCCACGAATCCCTACCTGAGGTCTCTGGTCGAGGGCGACGTGCCCGGAGCGAACCGGAAGGGCCTGTGACATGGCGCGAACAGCACGGTTGAGTGGTTTCCCGGAGTGGCTTCCTGCCGGTCACGTGGTTCAGGCGTCCGTGGAGGACACGGCTCGTCGGGTCTTCGAGCTGCACGGATTCGCCGGGATTGAGACGCGGGCCGTCGAGCCCCTGGATCAGATGCTCCGCAAGGGAGAGATCGACAAGGAGGTGTACGTGCTTCGGCGCCTCCATGCGGACGAGCAGGATGCCGACTCCGGACTCGGCCTCCACTTCGATCTGACCGTCCCGTTCGCGAGATATGTCGTTGAGCACGCAGGCCAGCTGGAATTCCCCTTCAAGCGCTATCAGATCCAGAAGGTCTGGCGCGGCGAGCGGCCCCAGGACGGTCGCTTCCGAGAGTTCACTCAGGCCGACATCGACGTCGTTGGACGCGACCACCTTCCGTTTCACTATGAGGTCGAGATGGCGGTGACGATGGCCACCCTGCTGTCCGCACTGCCGATTCCGCCGGCGGTCATCCAGGTGAACAACCGGAAGTTGGCCGAGGGGTTCTATCGGGCCGTGGGTGCAAACGCGCCAGAGTCAGTGCTCCGGGCTATCGACAAGCTCGACAAGATCGGTCCCGAGGCAACGCACCGCCTCCTGGTGGAGCAGGCAGGGCTCTCCTCGCAGGCGGCAGACCTGTGCCTCGATCTGGCGGG
>Ga0255758_10005015_pt1 | contig 10999 bp, 8 predicted proteins | sample 011ome_24_FD_179958 | JGI IMG/M metagenome (GOLD analysis project Ga0255758, IMG submission 179958) | Coastal salt marsh microbial communities from the Groves Creek Marsh, Skidaway Island, Georgia - 011513CT metaG (version 2) | ecosystem: Environmental > Aquatic > Marine > Intertidal zone > Salt...
AAATACTAGCTATTTGTTTGGTTTTAACAGCTGAGTCATTAAATTCTGCAATAGAAAAAATCGCTGATTTTATTCACCCTGATTTTAATAAAAAGATCGGATTTATCAAAGACATAGCTGCTGGAGCTGTTTTCTTTGCTGCTGTTTTTGCAATTTTTGTTATCTACAACATATATTTGGATAAATTATTATAAAAAGTAGGGTATAATAGCTTTCCTTTTTTTTGAATATTCTTCAAAATTTTCTTTGTACCACTTGTGATGAGCTAATCCTCTGGGAATTAAGTTACAACATGTCCATATAAAGAATGATAAACTAGCCAAATTAAAGGTCATAATAGCAAAACCTAACCATTCTAATATTTCTCCAAAAAAGTTTGGACAGGATATGAAATTAAATAAACCACCATTAGGAATTGAGTATCCTTTTTTATTTTCTCTAAGTTTAATTAGTTTGTTATCACTTATAATATTAATATAAAGTCCAGCTAAAAAGACAATTAAACCTGTTATTAATAAAGGAATTAAGAGATTTTTAAATTCAATAACAGATAAAAAATATCCATTTAACAAACCATTAACTAGGTTAAAACAAAAGGCTGAACATGCAATCACAAAGGGCATTTTCTTTCCTTTGGTTTTAATTTTAAATGGAAAAATTATTGTCCTATTAAAATAGTGTATTGTCCAAAGTATTATAAATAGTAAATTTTGGTTAATATTATCTTCAAAAAGGAGGTAAGTAATAGGACAAACAATTAAAGCCGGAAGTTCCATTAATATCCAACCTATTTTATTGTCAATTAAAACACCCCATTTTTTCGAGGAATGTCTTCCGTATGGAGCCTTGTAATATAAATTTATTGGAAGAATAATCAATCCAACTATTATCCAACAAATTGTTATATCGCTAATACTCATTTGATTAAATATAAAAAACCCGCAATATTATTGCGGGTTTTTTTAAAAAATATCTTTGGTTAATTTAGATATTAATAACCGTAGTTTTGAACCATATTCGGATTTGCGTTTCTTTCAGATAATGAAATTGGGTAAGCATACCTATAGGATCCATATTTTGGAGGTGTTCCAGTTTTATCATCATTCATTTGCTTCATTGCATCAATAAGTGGCATATCCATACCCATTCTAGATAAATCATAGAATCTAAGTCCTTCAAACGCAAATTCTTTTCTTCTTTCTAAAAGGATGTTGTCCATAGTTGCAGAAGCATAATATCCAGCTCCAAGTCCTCTAATCGCAGGAATATTATTTAGGTAAGTAAGTGCATCAGCAGCGTTTCCAGCTCTAAGGCTAGTTTCTGCAGCAATTAAATGCATTTCCTCAATTCTAAATAAAGTAATATTGTCTGATCCATTCATTGTTGGGAATTTTCCAAGCATTGTTGGATATCCTTGTGCTTGACCAAGCATATCTGAACCTCCTCTGATATCTTCAGTATCATAAATGTCCATTAAATCTGGATTTGTCCCATCACCCGTTAATACTCTAACGTCTCCATATGTTGGACCTCTTAATATATTAGCAATTCCATCAATTCCTCTGTTGTCTGTTCCTGACATTGCTAATTCAAATATTGAATTTGATGCATTATCTGTAACAAAAGACGCAACAAAACCATTTGCACCAACTGGGGCTGCTCCTGAGTTTGCAATTAACCATTTTGCAGCAGAATCAGCTGTTGAGTATAAACTTGGGTCTACTGAACCTGCATATAAAGTAGCTCTAGCTAAAATAGCGTATGCTCCAGCTTTAGACATATAACTACTTGAAGAGTTATACGAGTCATTCATCATACTAATAGCAGATGTTAAATCCGCTGCAATATCACCAATATTAGATGCTACCGTCCCCCTTGCTGGTTCAAGATTCGCAGGATCTTTATATGTCTTAACATAAGGGATACCAAGAGAACTAGCTCCACCTTGGCCTGTAATAAAATGTTGACCATAATCTTGTAAAAGATCAAAATGTGCTAAAGCTCTAATAGCATGAGCTTGACCTTGAATATGTGTTATTCTTGCTGGATCACCTTCAAGTTTTGAAGTATCAGCACCAATTACAATATTTGTTATTGCTATTACTCTATATATCTGAGACCAAGGACCAGCTCCGTTAGAATTATAGTCCATATCAGAGTTTGCAAATCTTCCTGAATTCATATTTGAATAAGCATTATCAGTTCTTACATCGCCCATGACAATTTGATCTCTACCGTAGTATGATGTTGCCGTCATTCGATCATAAGCACTATTCATAACAAATGCTAAATCATCAGCATTGTTGATTCCACTATCCAAATCTTTATCTAAAGCCAATGTTGGCTCTAAATCGCTTTCACCACAAGACACTAATAAAGCAGTTGCTGTGAATATTAATAAGTATTTATATAAATTTTTCATAATATTAAAATTTAAGATTTAGTCCTAATGAAATAGATTTGATAATTGGAGTATAAATATTCCAACTGCCTCCAAAAGATACCTCAGGGTCAAAAGTTATATCGTCGTCTTTAACCCATGTCCAAATGTTAGTTCCTTTGACATTAAATTGAATGCTGTCAAATCCTAATCTTTCGCTAGCTTTTTGATTAACAGTGTAACCAACAACTAAATCTCTTAGTCTTACATAATCACCATCATACAAGAATCTTGTAGATGTAGCAGAACCGGTAAGGGTTGAGCTTGAACTCCATCTCATTTTAGGAACATCAGTTACATCCCCTGGATTTTGCCATCTCTCTAGAAGTTTTTGACTTCCGTTGTATGAAAGTAGGGATCTGGTACCAGAACTTTGGTTGTAACTTGCCCAGCTTTCATATACTTTATTACCTCCGGAGAAATAGAAATTTGCATCAGCAAAAAATCCACCCCAAGTAATTCTTGTTCCAAGACCACCAGTGTATGTTGGTAGTCTGTTTCCTACAAGCGTTTGTTGAGCACTATTCCAATTTTTTACAGTTGACATGTCGTTATCTTCTCCTCCTACATGCCACATTGGTCTTCCATCGTTTGAATCTACACCTGCCCAACTTCTCATGTACCATCCTCTAAGTTCTTCACCAACTCTAGTTCTGGTTGTTCCTCCATCGATATTTATATCGTTTCCAGCGGCATCTTTAGCAAGACTTGTAACTTCGTTTTCCAGAGTTGCATAGTTTGAATATATGTTCCAGGTAAAATTATCTCCTTTAATTACATCAGCAGATAATTCAAGTTCAATCCCTTTATTTTCAACTTCTCCAATGTTTTTAGATTGAGAACTATGTCCACTTGTTAATGAAAGAGGAACACTTTGTAAAAGGTCACTAGTTTTTCTGTTAAAAGCAACAATTGAGCCTTTAACTCTGTTGTCCAAGATACTGTAGTCAATCCCTATGTCGTATAGAGCCTGCTTTTCCCAAGTAAGTATAGCATTACCAAAAGATGATGGTGCTACAGCTCCGTTATCATCATATGAGCCTCCATATCCAAACAACGATTGGTAGCTGTTTAAACCTACGCTATTGCTACCTGTTTCTCCAACAGAAGCTCTAAGTTTTAAACTGTTAACTATATCACTGTCAGCTAAAAAATCTTCTTCAGTTAAGTTCCATGCAACTGCAGCAGACCAAAACGATCCGAATCTGTAGTCCTCAGCAAATCGTGATGATCCATCATATCTGTATGATAAATCAACAATGTATTTGTCATCGTAAGAATAATTAAGGATTCCCAAGTAAGCTAATTCTTTCCAGTCACTAAATCCACCATATCCAGTTTCATTTGTGTTAAAACTACCAACATAATAAAGACCATCTGCCGCTACATTTTCACCACTTGCAGATAAACTGTCGTATTTGTTTTTTTGAAAAGCCATTTGTGCTAAAGCTGAAACATAATGAACATCATTATAAGTTTTGTCCCATTTTAAGGTATTAGCAAATGCCCAAGTAAAGTTTCGTCTATTCGATTGATATGCATAACCGTTTTCAGCAACACCACCACCATGAGTTTTGTTCTGAAATCTGTGAGAATTAGTCATATTGTAATCAATTGAATATCTAGTTGTAAACTTTAAATTATCATTAAAAGCATAAGACAAAGAATTGTTACTTAATGCTCTTGTCCCATCTAATCTACTAATGTTATTTCTAGCAATGTAAACTGTATTGAAAATACTAGTTTCAAGATTAATGTTTGGTGTACCATCTGCATTGAATGGTTGAAATACAGCAGGCATGAATATTCTAGTCATCTGTGGAGCAGCAAAATAAGCAGAACTCTCAAGCTGACCATTTTGGATAGAATTTGAAACTCTTGTACTTGTATTAATTTCAACTTTTCCAGCTTTTTTCTTGTAACTGAACGATCCTGAAACATTTTCATAATCAACCCCAATCGAAGTACCCATAGTTTTTCTGTGACCTAATGATAATCTAAAGTTTTCGGTAGCATTACCACCAGATGCTGAAAAATTATAAACAGCGTCAGGAGCATCTTTTACTTTAACTGCATTTTCCCAGTCTCCATCAACTCTTCCACCAGCATCCCATGTTCTGTATCCAGCTCTACCAAGAATATTATTTGTAGCTCTTTCTCTAGACCATCCAAAGTCGTTCATTATCATTTCAGCTGCTAACTCTAGTCTTTGGTTACCAGTTAACATTGGACGTTCGTCCATTGCATAATTTTGAAATCCATAGTTAGAAGTAATTTGATATTTAACTTTTCCAGCAGATCCTGATTTAGTAGTAATAACAATTACACCATTAGAACCTCTTGCTCCATAAGGTGCGGTTGCAGAGGCGTCCTTAAGAACAGTAATATTTTCAATATCTGAAGGATTGATCATTGAAAGTACTCCAAGGTCGTTAAGTAAAGGACTGTAGGATCCGTTGACAACAGGAACTCCATCAATTACAAATATAGGAGAGTTTGAACCTGTAATAGAACCTTCACCTCTAATTCTAATTGAAGTTGGTGATCCAGGTGTTCCGGATTGAGAAACAATTCTTAAACCAGCAACCCGACCTTGAAGCGCAGCATCTGGAGAGGTCATTGCAACACCTTCAATTTGAGCGGCATCAACAACAACCGTACTACTTGTGGATCTTTTAAGATTTCTAGTAGTAATACCAGTTACGACAACTTCTTCAAGAGCGTTACTTGAGTTAAGAAGAATGTTAATTTTTCTGTCTCTTCCAACAGTGACGGATTGGCTATCAAATCCTACATAGCTAAAGACTAAAACGTCTCCTACATTTGCAGTGATTGAATAATTTCCATCAAAATCAGTTGTAACACCATTGGTGGTGCCTTCAACTAATACTGTTGCTCCAGGGAGTGCAAGACTATTGTCATCAGCAACATTACCAGAAATGGTAATCTGTTGACTAAATCCCCAGAATGACACTAACATGAACGATAGAGTCATAAAAAAGCTTAGTTTTTTCATATATATTATTTTGATTTCCAACAAATATGTTAAATTATTGTTAAGAAAAAAAGTTTTTTCCCCTAAAAATTTTGTTTTTTTTACAAATTTAATTGTGGATTTTTAACATACCATCAAGAATGTTTATCAAAATTTGTGAATATGATAAAATTACTTAATTTCAAAATAAATTATTTTTTATCAAAACAGCTAGTTTTAACATACTTAAAAGCAGTGAGATTAAAGGAGGAGTTTCTATAACTCTTAATCCCTCAAATTCTAGTGATATAATTTTTGAATACAAAGCTCTTGCACCTAACTGGAGACTTTGGAATGATTTTAAGAAGAAAAAAATTTCAGAAGAATATTTCGTTAGGGAATACAAAGAAATGTTAAGTCAGTTAAATTCTAAACATGTTTTAGAACATTTAAATTTTTTAACCGGAGGAATAGAGCCGATTTTAATGTGTAGTTGTGCAAAAACAAAATTTTGTCACAGACACTTAGTAGCTGATTGGCTTGAAAAAGAAAGAGGAATAATAATACAAGAGTTAAATTACCCTGATTTGACAAGAAAAAATGGATATCTAGTTAAAAGAAAAAATCCATCTTTATTTTCTGAGCAATAGTTATTTTAAAACCGTTTCAAATAAATAATTTTCAAAATTTTCTTGGTTTTCAATATGAGGAAGATGTCCTGAATTTGGCACAAAATATTCAAACCTGTTTGGTAATAATTTATTTAATTTCTCTTTAATGTTGTTGTAAACAACAACAGAGTCACTGTCACCCCAAATTGTGTAAACCTTGGTATTAGAATCATTAATTTCTTTATTTTCAGTATCAAGGTTTTTGTGATTCTTAAGAGTTGAAATTAAAGCTCTAGCGAAACCTTTATATTTTAACAACTCCTCGTATCTGTTTGACCAATTAGGAAAATTTTCTGGATATTTAAAATCTTCTAACTGACCTAATGAAATAGTAGGGTATTTTTTATTTATAAAATCAGAAATTTCTTTTTCACTTACATCTTTTTGGACTGGTTCTTCGTGAATACCAAAACTTGATGCTGAAACGTATATGAGTTTCTCAATAAGATTAGGACTCAAATCATGTATTTTAGAAATTACTCTTCCTCCATTTGAAAGTCCTAAAAAAATAGCTTTATCAATTTCTAGGTGTTCTAATAAATCTATGACTTGTTTAGCAAACAATTCGTCTGTATAATTTACATTAGGGTTTTCAGAAAAACCCCTTCCAAATAAATCTAAACTTATTACTTTGTAACCTTTTTCTTTTGCAGAATTAAAAGTTTTTTCCCATATGTAGGAAGGAACAGAAAAACCATGAATAAAAACTAATGTGTTTTCAGAATTTCTGTTTTCAATGTTGTAATAAGTAAACCCCTTTGATTGTTCTAAAAAGTATCCAGACTTAATGGTTTTTCTAAAATCATCGTTTTTGATTATGTATTCATATTTTGAGTTTTTACAAGAAAGAATAATAAAAAATGATAGTAATAAAATACTTTTTTTAAACATGATAGTTTTAATATTAGATTTACTTTTACAATATAATAATTATATGAATTGAAAAATACAACACTTGGTTTTTTAGCTGCACTTGGAGCAACTGTTATTTATGGTTTAAACCACACAATTGCCAAAAATGTTATGCCAGTTTACATAAGTCCTTTTGGATTTATATTGCTAAGAGTATTAGGAGCAACGATTCTCTTTTGGATAGCTAGCATTTTTGTTAAACATGAAAGAATTGAAAGAAAAGATTGGCCGAGATTAATAGCATGTTCGTTTTTAGGAATGGTTATAAATATGCTAGCTTTTTTCAAAGGTCTTGAATTATCAACTCCAGTAAATAGTTCTGTTATAATAACTATTTCGCCTATCATTGTTTTTATCTTTTCAGCTATTTTATTGAAGGAAAAAATTAAACTAATTAGATCTGCTGGTATTTTATTTGGATTTGTTGGAGCACTTATACTTGTTTTGTATACAGCAAAAACCGGGTTAAACGCTCCAAACATTCCACTTGGAAATATTTTATTCATTGTTAATTCTTTTGCTTATGGATTGTATTTAGTATTGGTAAAACCTCTAATTGAAAAGTACAATGTTATTAATTTATTGAAGTGGCTTTTTCTTTTGGCTATTTTTATGAATTTTCCTGTAACTATTGGTGAATTTTCAAGTGTTGATTGGACAAATCTTCCAATTAAAGAAGCTATCTTACCAATGGTTTTTGTTGTTGTAGGAACAACATTCTGTACTTATTTGTTTAACGCCTATGCGCTTAGAACTTTATCTCCTTCAACTGTGAGTTCATTTATTTATTTACAACCAATAGTTGGAATAATCTATGCAGTTTCAACTAAAAGCGATTCTCTTTCTTTAGTAAGTGTTGTTGGAATGATTTTAATTTTCATTGGTATATATTTGGTAACAAAAAAACAACATGTCTAATCCATACAAAGATCATTGGGAGAATGTTTACAATACTAAAAAAGAGAATGAAGTCAGTTGGTATCAAAATACTCCTCAAAAATCTATCGATTTAATAAAGTCAATCAATTTAGATATAGAATCAAATATAATTGATGTTGGAGCAGGGGATAGTAGACTTGCAGATAATCTTATTTCATTAGGGTTTAAAAACATTACTGTTCTAGATATTTCTTCAAAATCAATTGAAAAAGCTAAAATTAGATTAGGAGAAAAATCTGAATTAATTAACTGGGTTGTTTCAGACATTAATGACTTTCAGTCTGATACAACATACGATTTGTGGCACGATAGAGCTGCATTTCATTTTTTAAAATCAACTGAAAAAATAAAATCTTATATCAACCTAGTAAATAAATTAATAAATAATAAGGGAAATCTTATTGTTGCAACATTTTCAAAAAAAGGTCCCTTAAAATGTAGCGGATTAGAGATTTGTCAATACGATAGTAAAGGAATTTCTGAACTTTTTGAAAACTTTAAGTTAAATCACTCTGAAATTTACATCCACAAAACTCCTTTTAATACTAACCAAGAATTCATTTACAATATTTTATCTAAAACTAATTAGTCCGATTTAGGAATAAAAACAGCAGATAAGTCGGGTTCTGAATCAAATTCATCCATAGGAAACATTGGTCTTTTTATTCTTTTGTAATCTAATCTTTCAATATTTTGATCTACACCTCCTGGTGTTAATGCCATTATCCATCCTTTATTGATGTTATAAATTTCAGGAACTAAATAACCAATTTTAACCACTATAACATCAGTAACAATGGGATTAAGCCCTAAGTCTGTAAAATCCTTAATGTAATGATAAGGTTTTCGTTTTTCTGTTACAATTGTAAAAATACTTCCAGATTGAACAACTATTTCAGTTTTTGCATTTACATCTCCTTTTTTAATTGATCTTATGTAACCTTTTAAAAAAATTGGAGGAGAGTATCTGTTATCGACATCAGCCCCTACATATCCTTCAATATAATCCCCAACTTTTAATTTTTTTGCTTTTTCTACAAGCCTTGGACCTGGAATTGAAGCATATATTAAAGATGGTCCATCAGACTTTTTAAATTCTTTTCTTTTTAGTAATCTATTTAGAGTCCAGGTTACATCACCAGCACCACCAGCTGTGGGATTATCACCCATATCACTTATAATAAATGGTTTGGTTTTAGTTTCTAGAGCTAAATCTACACTCTCGCTAAGATTACCAACAGGAGCTATAAATTCAAATTCATCTTTAACATTCCAAAAACTTTTTGCAAGATATTCAGATGACTTTTTAACTTGTTCTTTACTATCTCCAGTTACCATTACTACAGCATGGTTTCTGGGCTCATCAGCCCAAGGATAACCAACCCAAATGGCAGCATCAAGGACACCTTCTTTTTTTGTTTCAGGATCTACTTTAGCGTATAAACTTTTAGCTGGTTCTACTCTTGTACTAGTTTTTTCCCCAGGAAGTAAAATAGGAACCTCAATTCTTGATTTATAAAGTGGTTTCCCTTTCCCATTTTCTATTCTTTCAATTAAATTAATCACCGCTCTTCTTTTAGATTCAATAGCATCTTCGTGAGGAGCCATTCTATAACAAGTAATAAGGTCAGTTTCTTTCGCTAGATCATAAGATACATTTCCATGAAGATCCATAGATGTAGATATAACTGTATCATAACCTACAATTTGTCGAACTTTTTTAATAAAATCACCCTCAGGATCGTCGATTCCTTCAACACTCATAGCTCCATGAATATCAAAAAACAAACCATCATATGGAAGATTCTTCTCTAGTTTTTCTAAGGTTTTATTTACTAGAGATTCGTAAGTTTCTTTAGTAACTATCCCACCAGGAAGTGCATGACCTCTTAGGGTTGGAATCCAATTTACTTTATTTCTTAAGGTGGAATCTTTTTCTAAAAAAGGGTAAAATGAAAAAACATCTTCATCAATTCTTGCTTTGAAATCAGACTCCACAGTTTTAGCTGGTGAAAATGTACTGGATTCAATTGCAAGTCCGGCAATTGCTATTCTAGGTTTTTTTTCAGCATTACAACCTATGGTTAAAAATAAAACAGTTATTAAAAAGATATATTTTTTCATATCAATAATTATTTCAATTAAATTTAGTGATCAATATAACAATAATGATAAAAATAACTGTTTCTTATTTTTTTATTGGATTAATTTTTGCTTCATGTTCAAATGATTTAAAGAATATTGAGGCAGTTGAAATTTCTGATATTTTCATTGATAACAAATTAAATATTAGAGCATTAGAAATAAAAAATAATATCGTTTATGCTGCTAATTCTGATGGTTCTATATATTATTTTGATATTAATAATTCTGATGTTATCTCAGAGGTTAAATACTCATCATCCAAAGATTCAGTATTAAATCCAAATTTTAGATCGCTTGCTTTAAATGATAAAGATCTCTTTGCTTTGACTATAAGTGATCCTGCAATACTTTTTAAAAACGGAAAAGTAGTTTATAAAGAATCACATCCAAATGTTTTTTATGATTCTATTGAGTTTTGGAATAATCTTGAGGGAATTGCTGTAGGTGACTTCACTGAAAATTGTATTAGTATAATTATTACAAGAGATGGAGGCGAAACATGGAATAAGCTTGATTGCTCTTTATTTGAGGATATAAAAGAAGGTGAAGGATTTTTTGCAGCCAGCGATACAAATATTTCAATCATAAATGATAAAGTTTGGTTAGCTAGTGGAGGAATCAATAGTAGAATTTATTTTTCTGATGATAAAGGGATGACTTGGAAAATATTTAATACTCCAATTGTTCAAGGAAAATCTACAACTGGAATATTTAGTATTGATTTTTATGATGAAAAAAATGGTTTTGGAGTAGGAGGTGATTATACTAAACCCGAAATAGATTCTTTAAACAAAATCAAAACTAATGATGGAGGAAAAACATGGCAGGTCGTTGGAAATGGAAAATTGGGTTATAGAAGTTGTGTTCAGTATTTCCCTGGCGGAAATGGAAAAAAAATATTGACTGTTGGTTTTAAAG
>Ga0255758_10005019_pt1 | contig 10985 bp, 10 predicted proteins | sample 011ome_24_FD_179958 | JGI IMG/M metagenome (GOLD analysis project Ga0255758, IMG submission 179958) | Coastal salt marsh microbial communities from the Groves Creek Marsh, Skidaway Island, Georgia - 011513CT metaG (version 2) | ecosystem: Environmental > Aquatic > Marine > Intertidal zone >...
TGGTTGACCAATAAATCTCATAGTAAATAAAGACGTATCGGTCCAAACGTAAATTGCATCTCTACCTCTAACCGCACCTACAATTTTAGATCCATCTGCAAGTCTTTGTGTACCTGCTGTGTTAACCGCTGTTGGTTGATAAGTATTAATATCTTCTTGGTTTGAAAATCTAATAAACATTTCATCTTGTGTAGTTGGATCACCAATAGTTAATTCTGTTCCAAAAAATACTAAGTGTCTATCAGGTGTTGATACTAACATATCTCGTGATGCTGTCGGTGCACCTACAATAATAGTTGCTCTATTGGTTACAGCGTTTGTTGCATTAGAGTCCCATTCAAAACATTGTGCATTATGAATTAGTGCAATTACTTTATCACCAAAGTTATCAATAGACCATAAACCTGGATCAACAACTAAGTCACCAGATGCTGCTTCACCCCATGCAATATAATCTGAACTATTAGTTACTGTTGCACCATTTGAATGAGAAGCTGCTGTTGTGTTTCTAACACCTCTTGTAACTCCTGTTAAAGTATTACCTGATATACCTGTGTATGAAATTTCTTCTGAACCTATCTGTACAAAGTTTGTACCTGAAGTTGGAAACAAAGATGCGTCTGTTAATATAATGGTTGTTGTAACATCATTGATAGCACCATTTAAAGTAGTTGTTGCTTCACCTGTTACAGTTCCACCCCAAGAAGCTAGTCCCCAACCAAAACCAGGTAATTGTTCTGCAGGTCCTACTGGATAATAATGCTGAACCCTAATGCCACCAGATAAAGTTGCACCTGATCCTGTTTCATTAGAAGGCATTGTAATAGTTAAAGTAGTAGATGTAGGAACTGATGTTACCATAAATTTTTTATCATCAAAATCTGCGGCTGTGTAATCAGATCCTGTAATTGCTGTAAAATTATCTAAAAGAATAATATCATTTTCTTGTATTCCATGATCCGTGCTGAATGTTAAAGTAACCGTTGGTGAACCATTCGTTGTACTAAATGCATTTGTTAATGTTGTTGTAGTTTTAATAGGATGAATGTCATAAAATACACCACCTGTGTAAGCATATAAAATTCTGTTTGTACCTATGATTGCAAACTTGTTGCCTGATTTATTGACTAAATGATGTAAAGCTCTTGCAGCTCCTGTAAGTTTAGACTCACCTAACTGTGCCCAACCACCTATCTTTTCAGGTGTACCATATCTAAAACGCACATTATCCCCATCAACCCATTGTCCTTCAGCTGTGGTTTCTGTAATCTGTTTATTGAATCCTGGTTGAAAACCTATTTTTTGTAGCATATAACCTCATTGTATTACATATTCCTTATTGGTGGAACACCTAATAATGGTCGTTTATCAAACTTATTTTTTTCAGCGAACGGACCATTTCTGTGGTTATAATGTAAAAATACTTGACCACAAACCTGACCTTCAAATGGCTCTCGCCAATGTTCGAGTTCGCAACCACTATATACTAACATATCACCTACTTCAAGCAAGACTTTAGTACCCTCTGGAGCGTTTGGTTTATGTATATTCTTGTATTCATCAATAACACTATCTGCACCTGTACCATCTATAAAAATAGGCCAAGGATCGCCTCCTAGATTGATGGTGGTGGATATCTCACAACTAGGTCTATCTTTATGTCTTTTTAATTCATCTCCATGCTTATATAGTCTAGCATATGAATAAGTTGGAATTAAATCTAAGCCTGTTTCTTGTTGCATTACTGGTAATACTTTCACTAACAAAGTCTCCATCACAGGATCAGCATAATGAGAATAAGTGTTTGGAATCTGTTGATCTGTCCATGTCCCCAATAAACCTGTGTCGTAAGTAATATTGTTTTGATACATCCAAGATACGGCATCACGTTTAAGTAAGAAATAATTAAAAATAAAATTAGCTAATTCGTAGTTAACTGCTTTTTTAATTACTTGATATTTATTGAAAGCCATCTTGTATAAAATTAAAACTCACTGATATTCTTATATCATTTGTTTTGTTTGGTTCAACACAATGCCATAACCAAGCAGGAAACATTATAATTCTTCCTGGTACTGGTTCTAAATGTGCTTCTCTCCATAAATGTTTTGGTGGTTGTCCTGGTTTTCTTGAAGGCATCATCGTTTGAATACCTGGTCTTGGATCATTGATCGCAAGAGTTCCTGATTCTTTATTACCTTTTACATAATACACACCACTAAATAAGCAATTGGGATGTATATGAGGTCTATTATATCCACCAGGATAATTTATGTTAGCCCACATATTACCCAACTTTGGTCTACGATCTAACCACTCTTCTTGATATACTTCTTCTTGCATTCTATATAATTCTTGAACCAAAGATTGATACTCAGGTTTTAAATGCATATCGGTTGTTGAGTGCCAACCATTCATATTTGTTTTTTTTACACCTTGATCTTGTTTACTCCAATTAACAATATGATTCGCTAGCTCTTGGTTATTGAGTTTTATATCTTTACCGTATACAGTTGTTGGAAAAAATTGTTCCTTAATCATCTAAATGGTTTACCTCCAAACCAACAAACTAAAGATTGTCTCATTCCTTTAGTTACTGGATTAACTCTGTGATTTAAAAATGATGCAAATATAATTGCATGACCTTGTTTAAGTTCTGCAAATTTACCTGGTGCCATTAGTTCAAGGTCCCCTCCTTCAAACTCTGATGGATCATTCAATAATAATGTCATGGATATTTTTCTTACAGGTGGTTCATGTTGCATGTTCACATCACAATCCATATGCCAATCATAGAATCCTCCTTCTGGGTATTCTGTAAACTGTGCATTCTCTGTTACCTGTATATCTCCAAAACCAAAATGATTTTCATTTGCTTTTTGTATAAAGTTATTAAGATCACGATACATGGGTTCCATTTCTTTAAATGGTATCCAAGAAATTGTTGTAACTCTTTTTTTAGTATCTGTGCCACCACCTGGTTTACCCATACCAACTTGTGCTTGTTGTGGTTTTTGACGTCTACCACATTCTATAATCTGTCTACATTGGTCTGGTGTAAACAATGGTGTCGTTGTTTGAACTATCCAACTTTTCCATTTGGGTTCTGTGATGTGTCTATTTTCGTACATTAACTTACTCCTCTATTTCTAATTGGGTCATACTGCACATCCATATTTGCAGCAAGTGTTCGTCTCATACCTGGGCCATTAAAAGGATAAACACAATGTCTCATGTCATATGGAAATATGTAAAAGTCTCTTTCTTTAATGTTTGGTTGATAATCTATACTAGCAAAATGACCATTAGATGAACCTAGTATTTGTAGTTTACCATTCTGTGGTTGATCCGCTGCAGAATATTCTACACCATAAGACTCAGGTAATTTTAAAACCATAACAGAAGATAAACCTGTAAACAATGATCCTTGGTGCACGTGCACTGGATTGTATTCATGTTGAAACATTGTGTTAACCCAAATAGAATTAAAGTGTAAATCATATTGTTTTATCTTATTCCATTCTAGATAGTGTCTAAACTTTTGTTCAAACCATTGTAATACGTTTTGTGGTAAATGATTATGTTTAGTCATCTTTGAACTATCTTCACCATTATAAAATAGACTATGTTCTTTTTCAATCTTACCAACTAATTGTTTATTAGCAGGTTTTAATTCAGGATATTTTGTTTCATAGATATGATTAATTATATTATATACATCAAGAGGTACTTGATACTTTAATACTGATTGACCTAAAAATACAAAACTAAAATCTGATGTGTCCATATTTCTGTCTTATCCTTTCTGGAATTTTTTCTATGTAAGGGTTGTATACTTTTCTAACAGGTCCATCAAATAATTTATGCATATTACTACCAACTATTTTATCATCATAAGATAAACCATTTACATTGACTTGATCTACATTATCGAATCTATGGTTGAAATAAGGTTCGCCCATAAACTCATATATTTTTCTAAACTCTTGTTCTGGATTTGTAACCATGTCATCGTACTTTACATAATGACAGATATCTTTATAATTATATGAATTTTTTATAGCTTCTAAATCTTTTGCAACTGCACCATCTTTATTCATAATCATTGCTAATTTTTCATCATCGTTTTTAAGATTATATCTGTTAGGAAAAGCATCAGGATTTTCTGTATACCATTGCATATAAGAAGCTAATACATCCATTAAATCTCTAAGTAATACAACACACTTAAATGGTCGTTTGTAATGTTTTTGCATCAATTGAAAATTACCAGGTGTCATAACAGGACCACGATCAATAATAATACGTTGTGGCCAATCTTTATAATAAGTATCAAACACAGAATCTAATACATTATCTAAAGATTTATGATCTGGGTAATTTAAAAATACATCCGTATTCTTTAATAAAAACAAATCTTTCATTATCTCTAATGTTATAGAGTTAGGTGTAGCCGCTATCTCAGGATTTTGATTCATAATACTTGCGAATAAAGTATTACCCGATCTAGGTTGTGCTACTAAAAATAAAAGTTGTTTATTTTTCTTTTGCTCCAAGGTCACTAGTTATCTGCTCTTTCTTATTGTAAATCATTTCACCTGATTTCTTTACTCTTTCTATAGTTTGTAATTGACCTAGTACATTAAATACTTCAGGCTGTGATGAACCTGATGTTAATGTCTCTGCTTTATTTTTCATAACTAAATGATAAGAATCTAATTGATGTCTGTTAACATCTTGAGTATCAAACGACCCATCGTCAAATTCTTTTTTAAGAGTTGACCATAGTTTAATTTCTCTCATTCTATCTCTAGCAACAAGTTGCATGTTAGCTACAGAATAAGTCTTTTCATCAATATCTATTTGAAGTAGTTCTCTTTTTAAAGGATCTTCTTCTGTCTTTAATTTTTCTTGTAGTCTTTTTAATTTAACTTCATTACGTCTAGCATCAAATGATAGACTCATTAAGTTTTCTAAAAATACGTTTTGTTCTCTAACACACTGCCAATATTTTGCAGCTTTAGTTGGGTATTTTGCATCTTGCAACACAGACATTCTCATTTCTGTCTCTGTTCTAAATACTTGTTTCTTGGTCCAAGTATCTCTAAGCTCTTCCGTCATTTCTTTAAATTCCTTGACATCATTTGGGTCAAGTAAATTATTTAAACTAGGTGCTTCTTTTTCTATTAACGCATGTATATTTCTTTTTTCTTCTGACATTATTTAGTCCTTTCGGTTAATGACTGTATATACTATTCTATGAAGTAGTCAAGGTTGAAGCAGTAGTAATTGGACCTACACCTTCAGTGAATTCTTCTGTAGCTGTTGTTGGACTACTTCCTCCAAAAGCAAGTGCTAAAGATGTTGTGCCAACACCTTTTAATTCTTGTCTAGGTACTCCTAAAGCAGCTGTAGATGACCAAACAGTACCATTGTATTGTTCAGTTGCACTAGGCACATTATCTCCTCCAAATAAAATTGCAGCTGAATCACTTGCTCCATCAGAACCTCCTCGTCTGCCAGTATTTAAAGTAGCGGGAGCAATCGTCCAAGTTGATCCATCATAATTCTCTGTTTGATTTGAAAAACCACCTGGAGGTGGCCAGATATATCCACTAAAACCTAAAGCAGCTGTTTGTGTACCAGCTCTTCCACGATCTCGTGCTCCTGTATTCATATTTCCACCAGCAGTCCAACTTGTTCCATTATATTCTTCAGTAGCATCTGGATCTTGTAAACCACCAAAAGCAACAGTAGCATTTTGTATTCCAGTTCCTGCTATATCGTATCTAGCGGTTCCTAAATTTCCTCCAGCAGTCCAAGCTGAACCATTGTATTCCTCTACATTATTTGTAGGAGGTAGAGGTGTCCCACCAATAGACAACGCAGCCGTTTGAAGTCCACTGCCACCGTGTTTTTGTTTTGCATAAGGTAAATTTCCTCCAGCTGTCCAACTTGATCCATTATATTCTTCAGTTAAATTTGTAGTTGATGGTGTTTCACCACCAAAAGCTAAGCCTGCGTCTTGTGTTCCAGCTCCTGCGTGACCATATCTACCTGTTCCTAAATTCCCACCACTTGCCCATACGTCAGGGTTTAATGCATTAATGTTCGAGTTGTATTCTTCGGTTGCTGCTGTGTTACTTCCTGTAGTTCCTCCAAATATTACAGATGCACTTCCTGTAGAACCACCTGATCCCATACCCAATCTAGCGGTTGCTAAAGTTGCACTAGAAGCTGTCCAAGAATTACCGTCATATTCTTCTATTGTGTCCAAATAAGTTGTTCCTGGATTTTCTCCACCAAAAGCTGCTGTTAAAGTTTGAGTGCCAGCTGTTGCTAGTTCTTTTTTAGCTGCTGGTAAATTTCCTCCAGCTGTCCAAGATGTACCATTATATTCTTCTGTAGAATCTGTAACTGCACTTCCAGGGTCACGTCCTCCGATAGCAAGACCTGCTGTTAAAGTTCCAGAACCTGCTAAATTATCTCTAGCTAAAGATAAACTTCCTCCAGCCGTCCAAGCTGAACCATCGTATTCTTGTGTAACAGCTGTTTTAGCAAAAGGCGGTGTTACAGAACCACCAAATAATATAGACGCTGTTTGAATTCCCGCTCCTGCTTGAGCATATATATTAACTGGAAAAGCTGTTACTGAAGTCCAACTAGATCCATCATATTCTTCAACATTATTAGTTGCGCCTGGTGGATTATAACCACCAACACCTAATCCTGCTGTTTGAGTTCCTGTTGAAGCATTTCCTATTTGTCTAGCTTGATTTAAATTTCCACCAGTCGACCAATTAAATCCATTATATTCTTCTGTTGCATTTGAAGAAGCTGTTACAAATCCACCAAAAGCTAATGCAGCTGTTTGAGTTCCTGCTCCACCTAAAGTACGTCTTGCTGTAGATAAATTTCCAGAAGCAGATGTTGCTTTAATCTGTACTAATGCTTTGTTTGTGCCTGTAGTCGAGTTATACCACACCTGTCCTTCGGTTGACGAATTTAACGTCGGATCCGAAGTTAAATATTTTACCCGTGTACCTCGTATACTCTCGTAGTCAGACATTTATAAAATTCCTTTATGGGAGAGTAATATCAGTTGGTCTCGGATTCATATCGGTTTTTTCTGCTTCAGGTAAAGCGTCCCATGCAGCTTGTGCAGCAGTTATTTCTGCATCTACAAGAGCCTGAGCTTCTGCTTTAGTCTTTTCAACACCGTTCTTTTCAGCTAACCACAAAGCGCCTTTTTCGTTGTTACCAACGACCCAAACGTCTGCAGGAAAACCTCTAAGAAAGAATGCTCTTCTGTCTTCTGCAGTAAAGAATCCTTTTCCAGTGTTTGTAACAGTACCATATATAAATAGTGCCATAGTATTTACTCCTTATTTATTGTTATATACTTAATTGTATTCATTATCAACTAGTTGTTATTGTTTTAATATTTAATGCTGATGTTTCACCTGTAAATTCTTCTGTTGCATTTGTTACACTAGGTGCAGTATTTCTTCCTGCAGTTGCTAAAGCAGTTGTTGCACCACCTGAAGCTCCCATGTTTTTTCTACCTGTTGCTAAAGAAGCAGTAGTTACCCATGAGCTACCATCATAAGCTTGACATAATGGATTACTATTAGCATCGTTTGGATTAGATCCACCTATTATTACTGAACTTGCCGTTGTTCCAGATCCTTTTGTTTCATTTGTAGCAATAACTATATTTGGTCCACTAGTCCAACTAGATCCATTATATTCTTCGTAATCAACATTTCTAGGACCAGTATCACCACCAGCAGCAAATATATTAGATTGAGAAGTACCATCTCCAGCCAAAGTTTGCCTAGCAGTATTCATTGTTCCACCTGATGTCCACGATGAACCATCATACTCTGATGTAGTACCTACAATTCCTGGAGCCTCACTCCCTCCAAATATTGCTCCCGCAGTTTCAACACCTCCTCTTGCGTGACCAACTCTTGCCGCAGGTAATGAAGTAACAGAAGTCCAAGACGAACCATTATATTCTTCAACTGCACTTTGTCTAGCTCCTGTTGGAAGTGCGCTACCACCTGTCATTACAGCAGCTGTTTGAGTTCCAAAAGTTCCAACAGAATATCTCCCAGTATTTATGTTTGGTCCGCTAGTCCAACTTGCTCCATCATATTCTGCAGAAGGAAGTGGCATTGTTGCTGGTGGGCTATATCCACCAGCACCTACTGATGCATTTTGAGTTCCTGCGCAATCTAAATCTGCTCTGCTATCAATAAAATTCCCACCACTAGCCCAAGCTGCACCTGTAATGACGTTTACTGATCTATTAAATTCTTCTGTGCTGCTAAGGTTAACTGTTGATTCTCCTCCAAAACCTATTGCTGCAGATTGAGTTCCTGCTCCACTAAGGTTTTGTCTAGCAGTTCCCATATTACTAGTAATAGTCCAAGATGACCCATCATATTTTTCTGTAACTGTAGAAAATGGTGGTGTATTTCCACCAAATGCTAAAGCAGATGTTTGAATTCCAGAACCACTTAATGAACTTCTTGCAGTATTCATAACGCCACCCGATGTCCAAGATGTTCCACCATATTCTTCAGTTAATGTTGTATATGTTGTTGTATATCCACCAAAAGCTAAACCTACTGTTTGAGTACCAGCACCCGCAAGACCACGTCTCGCTGTAATTAAAGCTCCACCTGCTGTCCAAGATGATCCATTATATTCTTCAGTGTTAGCAATATTAGTTGTTGTATATCCACCAAAACCTAAACCTGCAGTTTGAATACCACAACCTGCGTGATTAATTCTAGCAGTGCCCATAGCACCTCCTGTTGTCCAAGAAGATCCATCGTATTCTTCTGTAACAGCCGTAAGATTAGCAGGTCCAGGAGAAGCTGTAGATCCACCAAAAGCTAAACCTGCAGTTTGAGTTCCAGCACCAATTTTATTATTTGTTGCTGTTCCTAAATTTCCACCATTACTCCAACCAGAACCATTATACTCTTCTGTCCTGTTTTCTCTGGTTGGACCTGGAGATGTACCTCCCGCTCCAAACGCTGCTGTTTGAGTTCCAGCACCAGCTAAATATCTTCTTGCTACTGATAAATTCCCACCAGCCGACCATGCTTCACTAACAATTAAATCCTTAAAAGCACCATCGGTACTGTTATACCAAATCTGTCCTTCAGCTTCCGCGTTGTCTGGATCTGTTGCCAGAAACTTTACGGGTTTTCCAAATATATTTTTATAGTCTGTCATAATTTTAGCTTGTTGTTAAAGTTTGTGTTATAATTAATGGATCTGTAAATTCTTCTGTTGATGCAGTTAAAGAAGGTGTTGCTCCTCCAAACACTAATCCTGATGTGTTATCGACTCCATCTCCAGCTAAACCCCATCTAGCAACTGCTAAATTTCCAGTTGCTGTCCAAGTTGTTCCGTTATATTGTTCAGTGGATGCTAAATTAGTAGGACTTGCATCAAGACCGCCTGAACTTAAAGCTGATGTTTGAGTACCTCCACCTGCCATACCTTCTTTTCCAACTGGTAAATTTCCTCCTGTTGTCCAAGTAGAACCATCGTATTCTTCTGTTTGAGTTTGTACTCCTGGATTAGGATTATCTCCACCAAAACTTAAAGCAGCCGTTTGAGTTCCTGCTCTACCGTTAGAACGTACTGCTGTATTTAATGCTCCACCTCCAGTCCAAGAAGTTCCATTGTATTCTTCTGTAAAAGCTTTGTCTTCACCAGATCCAGGTGGTGGTCCAAATCCACCAAAAGCTAAACCTGCTGTTAGAGTTCCCGCTCCAGTTAAGATATCTCTTCCATTTCCTAGATTACCGCCCGAAGTCCAAGATGTACCTCCATATTCTTCAGTTGCATTAGAAAATCTTGAACCAGGAGATATAATACCTCCTGCTGCTACAGCCGCTGTTTGAATTCCAAAACCTGCTATATTACGTCTTCCAGAGGACATTGGATTACTTGTATTCCAACTTAAACCGTCATATTCTTGTGTTGTACCTGTAGATGTTGTTCCTGTTATAAGTCCACCAAAAATTAGTCCAGCTGTTTTTGTTCCAGCACCTCCTGCTGATCTTGTAGCAGAACTTAAATTACCACCACTTTGCCAAGCACCACCTAAATTTAAATACCCTTTCAAAACACCAATAGTATTATTATACCAAATTTCACCTATCTGTGGATTTGCTGGGTCACTGCTGACCGATCTGATTAGCTGGCCTTTTATTTCTTTGTAGGTTGTCATTCAACCTTCCTAATTATTCTTTAGGAGCCAACCTTGAGTTCCATCAGTATAGACCAATGTGAAGCCAGCTCTTTCTGTTGCTACGGTTAAATCTGCTGCTGAACCTTGAATATTTTCTGAATTTCTGCCGACTGTTAAATTATTCGTATCAAAAGTTCCTGCGTAATCTACTATTGCTACTTCGTCACCAATTGTTGGTGATGCAGGTAGCGTTACTGTAAAAGCTGCACTTGTTGTGTTACAAAAATATCCTTCACCAGCTACTGCTGTAAAACCAGAAGTTTTAACTGCTTGCCAAGATGTACCACCTGATACTTCAGCAAATGATAAAGTACCTGATCCGTTTGTTTTTAAGAACGTGTCCGCTGATCCATCAGCATTTGGAAAAGTTAATCCATCAAGAACAATGTTTCCTGAACCATCTGGTGTAATAGTAATGTTACCATTAGCAGCATCTACGATTGTAATTGTTCCAGAATCAGTGCCACCATTTGTATTTAATGTTAAATTTCCAGTTCCATTTGTAGTAATAGTTGCATCAGCATTACTATCTCCAACTTGTACAGTATCTGCTTGAAGTGTTACATCTCCAGTTCCATTAGGAACTATATCAATATTAGCATTTGAAGTAGATACAATATCAAAACCATTGACATCTAAATTACCACCAAGTTGAGGTGATGTATCATCAACAACGTCTCCACCTGTTTGAACTTCTATAACATCT
>Ga0255758_10005022_pt1 | contig 10983 bp, 17 predicted proteins | sample 011ome_24_FD_179958 | JGI IMG/M metagenome (GOLD analysis project Ga0255758, IMG submission 179958) | Coastal salt marsh microbial communities from the Groves Creek Marsh, Skidaway Island, Georgia - 011513CT metaG (version 2) | ecosystem: Environmental > Aquatic > Marine > Intertidal zone >...
CTATCTTCTTCTACTACCCAACACTTATTTTTTATTATTGATTTTGCTGATAAACTCATTTAAATTATCCCTCGTATATTGCTGAGTTAGCACCATGCTCAAACACTTCTGCTGATTTAACTCTCACAGTTTTGTTTAATGCTGTTCCGTCTGCTATCTGTTTTTCAAGTATCTCTGACATCTTGTTGTAACACATTTCAGCGAAACGCTCACAACCTACACCATCAACTTCTCTTACATCTGCTACATGTTTAGGTAGTGTTTTTAACAACATTAATTCAGGATCATCTTTAGCAACACACAGTGTATGATCAAACATATATTCTGTCCACTTCTTAAACTCTTTTAAGCCACCAAAGTCCATAACCCAGTTACGTTCGTCTAGTTCATCACATTCAAATACAAGTTTAATACCAATTGAATAACCATGTATCAGTGAACAATGTGAGTGTGTTGATCGCCACTGTCTAAACGCACAGGATAAACCTCTGTCGTTACCATATGTTTTTGTTGAATAAAATTTAGCCATTGTTTTGTCCTCTATTCATTATTATAACTTTTATTAGGATATATGTCAATTAGTTTTTGATAAATTTTATCAAAATAACACTGATGTTGTTTTGGACCAGGATGTAGACCATCATTTCCTATGTCTATAAAAGTATCTAAAGTTCCTGTATGAGAAAAATCAATATAATTTTCACAATCTTTAAAAAATATGGGACTTAAAGTTATGTCTAGTATATTTGCTATAATAACCCTAGCACCAATATTATTGCAAACATTTATAATATGAAAAATCTGATGACAGCATTTCAAAGCGTTAACTTCAGATTCAAAATATTCTAAATCAATATATTTTAGATATTTAAAGTTATCACCTTTAACACCAAATGATGAACCTATCAGTTTATGATCGCGAACGTATTCATGTCTAGCAAAGTTAGTAACTCCAAATATTACTATATCGTGTGGTTGTATATCTGCCCGTAATAAGTGGTCAATAGTACAGAAAATACTTTCACCACTTCGAGATAAATTTACTAATTGGTATTTTAATTTATCAGCCAATAAACTAGCATAACTTTCTTTTTCTTTAACACCATCACCGTTAGAAACAGAACATCCACCAACCCAAAGAGTAGGTTTTAGATTTGATTTTTTATATATGAGATCTTTATAATTATAACGTTGGTAAGGATCAAATTCAGTAAAGATAACTTTTTCCTTTACTAGATTTAACCTATTAAATAAAAACATGATTTCGTAATTAGTCTCAATCATATTTTCAGTTGACTCTACACCTGTAAACCCATGCACTTCTATTATTTGTGCATTATTAAAAATTGAGTCTAAATTTTTAGACTGACAATCTGCTAATGATGTTTGATAATCTAAAAGTATATCAGATTTAATAATGTCCTCAAAGTTTGAAGATGTTATTTTGTTATCTGATAAAGATTTATATTTTCTTGGAGTAATGTATAGTTTATTGATTGCCACTTTGTTTTCTCATTAAATCAAACATTTTGGATTGTTGATGCATTAATCCAAAAAACAACTTTAGTGTATTTTGAGCATCTATGTCGGCCCTATGTTCCTGGCCTTCAAACACAGAATTATATCTAGACATAGCCTCTTTTAAACTGCCTCTGGGAGATTCGTTTTTTGAAAACATCATAAAATTATGAATAGTTTTTACGTCAAGCCAACGTCCTCCAAAGTGTTTAAATTCTACACTATGTTTTTCAAACTCACGACGTAGTTGTCCAGCATCATCATATCCCCATACAACAGGTTGTAACCATGGGTTATGTTCTTTAATTAACGCTGTTAGTTCTCTAGAAATTGTAGAATGTCCAACACAGTTATTTCTAATATCACTATCTGTAATACCTGTGAGTCCTGTTATAAAGTTATCAATTGGTTCTTTTGGGTCAATGTACCATTTTTTTACAATGTAGTCTTTTGGATTTTGATCTACATTGCCAATAGCAACACCAACTTGTATCACTTTGTTACTAGGTTGATTAAGTTCTAAATCTAATGCTATAAAGTTTTGTTGAGTCATACGGTTTCAAAGTCCGGATAACTAGCACTCATCCAATGACTCATTGACGCCGCATTGTCGCTTAATTTAACTAGATTATACTTGCCACAGAACTTTAAGAACTGTGCGCCTATCATTTGTTGCTGTTTAACTGTCATGCCTTCTGCGATTGTTTCTGCTATCTTTGCTTTTATGTCATCAGGTTGTGCTGTTAGATCTACTAACACACGATTGCGTTCATAGTCATCTAACACTCTATGTTCAACTTCATTATGATCTACCCAACGTTGTAGCATAAGGTTGTTCCAATTATAACCTTTTCTTTTCTTATCTTCAAATGCTTCTAGTAGACCTATTTTGTTTTTACTGCCTTTTTCTCGCACGCCTGGAAATGCTGAAAAAATGTTATCTGTGGGATCGCCACGCATACATTTCTTAAATAAGATATATTCTGGATCTGGTATCTGTTTAGGTTCTTTAGTTTTCTTGTCAATGACACGTTGACCTTTTTTATCAAAGATACCATCAAGAGTATGTAGTTCGTCACTGATTCCATTATACTGTTTTACATTTTCTGCTAGTAGTTGATAAAAGTCTGTGTCACTTGATACAATAACATGCTCATCGTCTGGATGACTCTGTATCCAACCTGCTATCAAATCATCTGCTTCTAGTTCAGGATGTTGTAGAACTGTGCAGTTAGTTTTATTTTTTAGAAAGCCATGTAGTTCATCAAAGGCTTCCCAAAATAAACGATCCTCTTCTGCTTCACTTTCACTTAACGCCTGTCTAGCAACTGATCTATTTTTCTTGTAAGGTTCATAATAGTCTTTACGCCAACTACGTCCTTCTAAACAAAAGACAACATGATTGGCTTCTTGATCTCTCCATGCTTTATTGATACTGCCTAGAGTAACATGAATAGCAAACGCTACCTTTTCTTCTGAATCTGCCGCTCTATATGCTGAATGTCTTGCTCTAAAAAATGTATTTGCTGTATCTACTAATAGATATCTCACGAAATCTCCGATCTACCATTGCCTAGGTCTTTAGTTTGTACACGTTTTTCTGGATCTGCTTGATCTTGTTCCCAACCTTCCATTACTACATTTTTACAGACTGCTTTAAACCAACGATCAACAATATCTGCATCTGTATCTTTAGGATCTTTTGCATATCCTGCCTTAACTAATTTAGCAACAAATGTATCATTCCAATCAAGTTCAAAAGCACCTTCGTCTGGACTGTCTGCATTAATATCCATGCTTAATACTTCTACCCACGGCTCACCATCTTTAGTTGCCTGTTCCTTAGGTGTAAGTTTCTTTTTAGACTTTTTAGGTTCTTCTTTTTTAAATATTTTCTTAATGTTATCTAACATTATACTAATTCCTCTGCTATACCTATCGCTTCTGCTACAATTAAACAAATGCCACAATACCATAGACTGCCAAATAGTAGTGCACCACCTGCTAGTATTCTAACGCCTGACTTAACTAAACTTAATTGTAGATGTAATTTTGGATCTGGATGTTTCATATTATTTCCCCCAACTGTTGCCCCAAAGATCAACATGTAATCTTGGACTGTAATTATAACCACGTAGCATGGCCTCGTCTGCTACACTAAACTTATTACCATCATATACTTTAACAACACCACCCACTGGCATGATGTATACCACTCCTTCAAACCCTGCTTCACGATATGCTTTGACAGCACGATCTACTTCATCAAAGTCATCTGGTTTTTCTACTACAAATTTGAGATAGGTTGTGCCATAACGTTCATAGTCTGTAACAATCTCAGGCTTAATAGCATCTTCCCAACTCTCGCCACTTGCTGATAATTTAGCACTAACTGAGAATGTGATATCACTCTTGTAGTTACCACCTCGGTCAAATGCCCATGCTAATAAGTAGGCTTTGAAATCCTCATGTAGTTCTTGTGTGCCGTTAGTTTCAAATGTAATGTTTTTAAGATCACGCATTCTATCATTATTCAACAAGTCTTTGTAACTGCGTTGCCATCCTAGTAATGGCTCTCCACCTGTTATAACCAAATGCACATCATTGCCATTGTCTTGCATCCACTTACCGTTTGGTGTTAGTTCTAGCAGTCTATCTACCACTGCTTCATTTTCTAGCATAGGTGATAAATGTTTGAATCTTGGATCCCACGATGCGTAACTGTCACAGCCTGTGTCAACTAAAGGTAAGTCTTCATATCTATTAAACAGTTCTACCTTGACATCATCACGCTCTGCAGACATCTCGCCTCTGGGCATACCAAAGCCACCACATGTAAAGTTACAACCAAATGTTCTTAAGAATACACTAGGAACACCTACAAAGCGTCCTTCGCCCTGTGCAGAATAAAATATTTCACTGATCTTAAGTTTAGCCATTTATACCTTTCTTTAATAGTTTATTATACACTTATTTAGGTCAATGCGTCAAGTGATTTGAAAAAACAATGAAAGTCAACAGTACCTGATGTTAATAATGTTCCATTCGATGAACTTAGTTTAACACTGACTCGTCCATCTTTATTATTAATGTGTTCAAGTTTAAATTCTGCTAACATTTCTAATGATCTAACCATTTTATGATAATTAACGGTTAGTGTTGTAGTTACAAACCTACCTTTTGGGAACCAATTGTTAATTAAAACAAACGCAGTATGATCTATCATTAATGATTGTATTCCGCCATGCACAATTCTGTGTTTGTTTCTAGACCAATCTGTTACTGTAAGTTTAATTTGATAATGATGGTCTGAAAATTTATTAACAATTTCATGCTTATATACTTCACTAAACTTTTCCATTAATCATCTTTCAATCTTCCCACGGAAAAACAATCCATTCATCGTTTTCTGCTTTATTGATTTCTGTAGCACAATAGTTTACTTCTTGTTGAAATCCACTAGATAAGTTATCAAATAATACAGCAAACTTAACATTATGACCAGGGATATCTGCTAGTCTCCAATCATGTACGATCTGATTAAGTGTAGCACCTGTATCATTGATATCATCTATTACTAAAATTCTTTTACCTTCACGAGCGTCATCTTCCATCCACCAATTTGCTTCGTGTTCTTGATGATCTCTAAGGCTAACTTTTAAAGTGTGCATCGGCACATCTACTTTATGACTGGCTAACACAGCAGGAATCAATCCTCCACGAGTTAGGCCAACTATGTAATCTGGTTTCCAATTATCTTTATACATGGTGAAGAGTATGTGATTTACATACCCTTCTATTTCATCCCATGTAACGTGTCGTTTCGTAATATTATCCATATTAGAAACTTACTGCAAAACTAAATCCAGCAACGTTGTTGTCAACGCCTTCTTGATTTAAGTAGTTCATTTGATGTTCTGCATACATTGTTAAACCAACTTTAGCGTTAGTTCTACCAACTTTAACATCGTCTGCAAATTTATAGTAAGTACCAAAGTCATACTCTTGTACGTCTGGTGTCATTGACACTGATGTTTTAGAAAACGCTGTGTTTCCGTTTGCATCAAGACCTACAGGAATACTTACATCAACTTTACCACTTGCTATTGTTACAGGTTGGCTAACTGTTGCACCAAAACTACTTGTTTCAGTTGCTTGTAAGTCTAAACCTGCTGACCAACTGTATGTTGATACATCGCCAACTTCAGTAACAAGACCTTGTGATCTCATACCAGTTGTAGTAACACCAGTGTAGAAGTTACCAAATGCTGTTACTTTATCATGTAGTTTATAGTTACCACCAAAGTTCATATAGGTTGTGTAACTTTCTTCAACTTGACCAAAACTACCTGAAATCATGTTGCCCATAAAAGCATCTTTCTCGTTCATAACACCAAAGCCAACTCTATATGATGCTTTGTCATTGAACTGAGTAGTAAGACCACCTTCAAAGTTAGCAACCTGTAGTTCTTCGTTGTTGTTAAACTTCATGTCAAACTTGGTTGTTTTAGACATATCAGTAAACGCTGATACCTGTTGATTCTCAGTATAGTAGTTAAATTGAGTATAAGGATTGTAATTACCATAGAAGTTTGCTTTGGTAATTGGATTAAACTCAACTGCTCTACGACGTTTAGTATTAGCAGTTTGTGCTAGGTCAACATAGTAGTCACGACCTAATTCGTCAGTGACCATAACTGAACTTAGTCCACTTTCTGCTAGTTCTGCCAGACCGTCACCTGCCATACTAGTAAAGCCACCTGATATTGCTACTTTCTCACCATTACGATCACCAGTTGTTGGAATACCAACTTCACCTAATGGTCTGGTTGCTTTTTCAAGATCCAAAAGACCCATACCATGTACTTCTTTGTCATAGCCTTTGATATCTCTATTAGCAGTTTCTGTTAACAGTGTAACAGTTTCAGCGGCTGTCATGTGTGGCCATGCTTGTTTAACAACAGCAACAGCACCTGAAACTACTGCGGCCGCCTGTGATGTACCAGTTTGAATACGATATAAATTATCTCTTGAACCATTGGCTACAAATGCGTTACCTGGAGCCATGATGTAAAAGTCTGAAATACGATATTCATCGTTACATGTACCTGCGCCTCTGTTTAGATTTTTACCTTGACAAATATGTCCTGCACGATTTGAATAACGAGCAATACTTTCTTTGTCAACGTCCCAGGCACCTACAATCAACATCTGTCCATTAAGATGTAGTGTTCCATCATCTTTAGTAGCAATAGCCATTGATGCTGGATTCTCTGGCATTGCCAACCCACCATTACCTGCTGAGTTAACAATAACTAAATTTTCATTACCGTTTAATGCTTTGGCCCAACGTTCTGGACTTTCATTTAGATAAAAGCCATTGGCACGTCTACCTGTATAAAAGTTAGCAACATATTTACGGTCAACATTATACCAAGCACCATCGTCAGTTTGTCGCCAACCTCGTCTATAACGACTGCTGTAGTCAGTGTTTGCTGAGATGTTAGCCACATCAGCGTTAATGCTACTTGCCCACTCTAGTCCTTGACGAATCTGACTCATACCAACACGACCTTTACGATGATCAGTTACGTTAGCAACAGCGATATCAGCATCAAAGGCTACACCTACTACACCAACGCCATCTCTGTTAGCACCTGCAATTGAAGCAAGTCCAGTACCGTGACCAACAATTGATGTATCCTGACCTTCTTTACTTCTACTTCTACGTACAAAGTTAGCATAATCTGTTAGTGATCCGGACATTTCATTGTGATCGTTTACACCTGAGTCAATGATAACAATTTTACTGCCTGCACCTGTAAAACCTCTGGCCCAAGCAAATTGTGCGTTAATGGCTCTTAGATAATCATCACCTGTTTTGCCTCTAGCAATCCTGTTGGCAGTGAATTCATCATCTAGGAATTGTTGAATATTAATACCCTCTGATTGAACAGCATCATATCCATCTTGCAAGCCTAGATAACTGCCGTCGTCAGCGGAATATGAATATCCACTCCAACCTATTACTCCAGCGGCTATCATGGCCCCTAGAAGTTTGTTGTTGCGATTTTTCATAATTTTCCTTTCGTTACTATAGTATGAATCTATAGTATAGCATCACTACTGAAAGGAATCAAGTGTTTTTGGAAGTTTTGGTTAAACGGTGTATGAATGGATAGCAGTAATTTTACCATCAATTACGGTAAATATGTCAGCAGTTTTAGTTGATACATCATCAATTTGAAAATTCGTTTCACTAACAACAGTGTTGCCGTCTTCGTACATTGTAGCAGATACTACTTGTATGGTAGTTACACTGTTAAATAACTCAGTAAATCCATTACCTACTGCTGTAACTCCATCTGTGGTTAAAGTAGGACTTTGTAATTCAATTGAATCATTGAATAGACCTTTAAGACCGTCTAAGTTTTTGTTTGATAAATGGTTATAATATTCTGTAACGATTGCTTTACTCATTGTTTAAAATCCTTAATATACAGTTATATTTATTTAAACTGTTTCTTTAACCATAGCAGTCCTGGTATTAAAAGTAGGGCAAAGATACAACCAAAGAACGTGCCAAATGCTAGAGCCCAGTTTGCTGACACAGCACCACCTGTCCAATCACTTATAGCATTACCAACACCAGCACCTATAACAGCACCAGTGCCACGTTGCCAAGTCTTAGGAAAATATTTCTCAACATGCAGACCATATAAGGCACCAAGTAACATGACACCATTGTCCACAATGCCAAATATGAAATAATCTAACATGCGAATTCTTGTTGTAGTTTGATATTATCCATAAACTCTTTTTTAGTTGCTGGATCATCATTGAACGCACCTTTTAACACTGTGGTCTGTGTTAATGATGAATGTGCCATAATACCTCTATTTTCACAACAACCGTGTGTTGCTTGGATGTAAACACCTATGTTGTGTGACCCAGTGGCCGCTTCAATCTCTCTAGCAATATCATTACATAGTTCTTCTTGTAAGGTTCCACGTCTAGCACACCACTGTGCGATACGTGTGTATTTGGATAAGCCAATTAGTTTCTGTCCAGCGATGATACCAATGTAGGCTACACCCGTAACTGGTTGATGATGATGACTACACATGCTTCGTAGTTCACTTCTAACTACTAACATGCCTTCATAACGATCACTTGAATCATTTGGGAAAGCAGTTGCGTTAGGATTAGGTTCGTATCTACCAACCATAATTTCGTTAATATACATTTTAGCAAGACGTCTAGCAGTGCCTTTTGAATTAGGATCATTGTGTCTGTCAATGACTAAACTATCTAATACACCTTCAAACTTGTTTGTGATTTCATCAATTAATGCGTCTTTTTCATAATCATGAATGTGTGCTGAAATATTGTCACCTGCCCAATATCTATCGCCTGCTTGTTTAATTCTATCTCTAATTACTTTGCTGATTGGTTGTGTTTGTTCTTCTAGTTCTTCCCAATCTATCTTGCTTTCTACTGACATATTTTATCTCCGAGTTAATGACGAGGATGTCGTTTATTAATAAAGTATAACAAATTATTTTCTTATACGCAATAGTTTTAATAATTGATCTAACCAATTAAAAATAAAAGTACAACATATAATAACAATGCTGTAACTACCTAGTGCTACCAGCATACCTGCTAAAGCAATATACTCAATACATACTTCAATATTAAGTTTAATTTCTTTTAATAGTTTAATCCAGTTCAATTTTTATTTGCCTTAGGTCTGGATATTCTTTATATTTAGGCAGTGAGTCATGACTGCCTAATAAATTTAATCCTAGTTGTGCTTCTTCCGGTGTAGGTTTATAATGATATCCTAGTTTAAATATTTTTTGATTTTGCCAAGGTGTTACAGATAAGTCTCTACCATCATAACACATTAGTTTAAGTTTCTTATAAAGTTCATAGTCATCTAATAATATAGCACCGCCTCGACCTAAAGTTAATGGCTTATCATGTCCAAAACTTAAACATTGTATCTGACCAGACTTATACATATTTGGATACAAAGCACGGGCACTATCCCAAATATTTGTGTGATGAAAGTAATATTCGCCTGACCAGTGTTCCTGATCATTGAATCTATATTTGACTCCAATTTTATGTAACATCATTGGAATACTAATATATGTTCTAGGTGTAAACTCTGTTTTTTTAAAACCTGTTGCCAGGAAACTTAATTCAAGTGCATGTGTACAACAGTCAGTCATTACAGCATACGGTGCATCTGTATATTCTGCTAGTGCTTGTTCAAAATCTTGAATGATATCAAATGGACTAGTCTGCGTATCCGTCATCTTCTGTTATAACAACTTCATTTTTCTTTTCAACATTCCAAGACCACCCTTCTTCTACTGCTGACCTTGCTATCTGTAAGTAATCTCGGTCTTCATCATTCATAGCAGTAAAGTATTTTTCAACTGAATAGATAACATCTAACACATATTCTTTACGATCTAAGTGTACGTTTGATTCCATACAGACTTGTAAGTGATCCATTTTTGCTTTTATTCTACGATCTATGTCTGCTCTAGTAACCACTAGACTAGTTCCTCGGCTATGCCTATTAGTTCTGCTACAATTAAACAAACGCCACAATATGCTAGACTGCCTAGTATTAGTGCACCACCTGCTAGTATTCTAACGCCTGACTTGACTAAACTTAACTGTAAATGTAATTTTGGGTCTGGATGTTTCATTTTGATTTCCTTTTGAGTTTATTATATAGTCTTTCCTTTTCCCATTCAACTTCTTCATCACCAAAATCTGGCAGTGTTTCATAGACATCTTCTAGCAAACATTTAAATTCAAACAGTTCACGTTTAAGTCCAGATGTTGTAAAGCCGTCATTGTACGGTGATTTAATTTCAGCAATAGTCTGTGCTAACCAATCTTCAACTAGACTAGTTAAGTTATTGCCGTGTGCTTCATCTATGTTTTTTAACCACTTGGGTCTTTTACTCATTTGCTTTCTTTTAAAATGCGATGAACTTCTTCTTTGTCCCAGTCACGTTCTTGTACTGAGTCTTTTGGAATTGAATCGTAGATACGTTCTATCTTACATTTAAGTAAGTATAGTTCACGTTTTGCTTGTGTGCGTCTTTCTAGGTGTTTGTCTGAAGTTGCTTCGATAGATTTTTCTAGAAGCCAAGTTTCAATGTCTGAATAATTAGTTGGTCCGGTACCAAACCATTCGTAGTTAGGTGTTGTATAAGTATCTGAATTTAACCAATCGTCTTCGGCTATATCAAATAAACTATCTTTGTCCTCGTCGCCCATATCTATACTCTTTCCAATTGTTTCTACAATTTTTACCTGCGGCAAACTTCATGTATTGTTGCCACACAAAAGTACGAGGATTGTATAGATCTGCTTCGTTGAATCTAAACCCGTGATCTCTACAGAAGAGTCTGAGTTTGTCTAAGTCATCGAATA
>Ga0255758_10005024_pt1 | contig 10980 bp, 10 predicted proteins | sample 011ome_24_FD_179958 | JGI IMG/M metagenome (GOLD analysis project Ga0255758, IMG submission 179958) | Coastal salt marsh microbial communities from the Groves Creek Marsh, Skidaway Island, Georgia - 011513CT metaG (version 2) | ecosystem: Environmental > Aquatic > Marine > Intertidal zone >...
AATCGAGTCGGTCGGCACATCACCGCGATCCAGCGGTGTGAACGCAAAGGGTTCGTTTTGAAGCCCTTTCAGATGAATGTAGGATATGCGGTCAGCATGATCGCGGATCAGTTGCGCTGGATCGCCTCCGGCCGCTGCCAAATGTGCGGTATCGGGGCAGAAATCTATGGCTGTTAGGTCGAAAATTCGGCTCACCTCGGCTGGACTTTCAACAATCGTTGAAAGATGCGGGTGGTAATGAGCGGTCAGACTGCGATCCTCGGCCAAGGACTTAACACGATCCAATGCAGCGCCCAGTTTGTCATAGTCGGTATCGCGGATACCATCAAAACGTTTGGCTCCACCGCCCACCACCAGATGCGGCGCGCCCAACTCGGCAGCGCGGTCAGCGGCACGGGTGATGCGGGCCAATTCCTCGGGCAGGATATCGTCGAAAATGAAGTTGGCACCTGAATAGGCTGCCACAAGCGTCAAACCGTTGTTCGTCAGCAGGCTGCGAAAGTCGGCGGCGCTGTAGTCCAGCAGATTACCATCAAACAATTCAATTCCAGCGTAACCTGCCGCTGCGATTTCAGCGCAGGCACGATCCATGTCGCCAAAGGTTCGATAACTTAGTTGTGTGATCGATGTCACGCCTTCGGCATTACCACCAAGATCCCCCCAACAGTTCGCCTGATAAGCCAGCTTCCATTCGGTCATTTTACTCTCCTCCAGTCGGCTGATTGCGCCGTTGGGTTACTTGATAAGTCGATAAATATATTTAAGTCAACATTTTTTCTGCATTAGCAATGCATCTTTTGCTTTTTTTCTGCATAAGTAGTTACTTGCCATGCAGAATACGACCGACTATTGTCGACTATGTAGAGTTGTGAGAGACGAAAATTCGTGGAAATAAGAAGTTCACAAGCGAATCAATCCAAAGGAAAAGGACGGCCACGCAATACCGAGTCTGCCGTCGCAAGTCTTGTGGATGTCCTTAACCTTGTTCGTTTAGGGCGCGCGACAACACGTCAGGAACTGGAACGAGTCGGAGAATACGGACGTGCCATCGTTGCAGACAGACTGGCCACACTTAAGGATTTGGAACTGGTCGACGAAAGCGCCACAGGTGTAGCGACTGGCGGAAGGGCGCCCCGGCTTGTCCAAATTATCAAAGACCGTGCGCGCTTGGCGGTCGTCAACCTTGAACAATCGGCCGTTGGTGTTGGGATTGCAGACCTGAGCGGCAAAATTCTGGCAGAACATCACGAACTGATCGACATCACTGATCAGAACATGACAGTCGACAGAATTAGCGCCTTGATCAAATGGATGATGTCCCGCCAGACAAGTAGTGCTGATCTATGGGGAATATCGATCTCTGTTCCGGGTCCGGTCCTTGCCAACGCAGAAACCCCGTTTCTTTCAGAGACACCTGATTTTCTTCCTAACTGGGACAGATCCGGCTTGATCGAAACACTGACGCAAAGGTTTCAAGCTCCGGTTTGGATGCGCTCGAATGTCGAGACCATGACAATGGGTGAATTCCACGGTGGGGCAGGCGTTGGATTGCAGTCCATGCTGTTTGTAAAAGTCGGGCAACGCATCGGAGCAGGGTTGGTCAATGACGGACACCTTTATCATGGCTCATCAGGCGCCGTCGGCCTGATCGGACAACTTCCGGTCCATTACAACGACATGACAGGCACACTGGATGCAATGGCCGGTTCCGGCATGATGAAGGCGCAGGGCGCCGCCGTCGCCGCATCTGGTGCAAGTCCTCAACTGACTGACATTTTGGCCCGCACTGGCGACGTGAACGCGATAGATGTGTGTCAGGCCGCCCAAATGGGCGATCCGGCCAGTACCGAAATTGTTGTACAAAGCGGGCGCCTGATAGGGGGTGTCGTGGCCACCTTAGCTAACATGCTAAATCCGCAACTCATTATCCTTGCCGGATCAATCGCTCAATCAAACGACATATTGTTGGCCAGCTTTCGCGAAGCCGTTTATGGTGCATCGCACCCTCTGGTCACTCGGGATTTGCGCATCCTGAGATCACAAATGAGCAGTTCCGCCGCTCTTTTGGGGGCCGCCAACATTGCGATCGAAGCTCTATTCGATCCGGCTTTCCTGAAAGACTGGATTATCCTCGGCGCCCCCACCAAACACCCGAAATTTGTACAGAGCCTTACCCATGCAGCCGCCAAGGCGCCAACCTCTGTCGACGGGCCGCCCCCTCCGCCAGAAATATGAAGGAGACTTGAATGACAATCGTCGGACTAGGACCGCATGGCGAGCGCGCCTCACCACCAGAGCGCGTTACTTTGTTGCCTCAAGACATAGAGTCCGCCCGGGTCAAGAAACTGCGCATTGCCATCGTCATGCACACGATGGCAAGCGATTGGTCCAAGCATCTTGTCCAAGGGATAGTCGGTGTACTTGGCGAATGTGGAGCTATTGTAATTGACGTTGTAGATTGTGACTTTTCCCCCGCAAAGCAAATCGAAGCTTTAAGCCGCATGTGCGCTGAAAACCCAGATGCTATTATTTCGTTACCAGTCGATAACGCGACTGTCGCCGATGCCCATATTGCTGCTGCAAGAGCGGGTATAAAGCTCGTGTTGATAGACAATGCCCCGATCGGCATGCTTCCAGGTAAGGACTATATTTCGCTTGTTTCGGCTGACAATTACGGGTTGGGGAAAATAGCAGCAAAACTTTTGTCGGAACATCTGCCACCGAATTCAATTGTGGGAGTTCTCGGGTATGACGCAGATTTCTTCGCATCCAATGAACGAGAAATAGCGTTTGGCCAGTGGATGGAGGTCAATCGGCCAGACGTCATGCTAAAGACTGCCCGATTTGCATCCATCGAAACCGCAGGATCCGAAGCTGTCGCACTTGTCGATAAGAACCCCGAGATTTCGGGACTATTCGCGGTGTGGGATACCCCGTGCGAGGAAATCCTAAAGGCATTCTCGGAACGAGAATTTAAGCTGCCCATCACGACTGTTGACCTTGGGAATGAGGTAACAATTGACCTATCAAGCGGTGGTTCCGTCGTAGGTATTGCGGGCCAACGGCCTTTTCAGCAAGGAGAAGCTGCGGCAAGAACAACAATAACGTCCTTACTGAACCGCCCCTGCCCCGATTGGGTCGCCCTGCCGGGACTTCCAATTTCCCGCTCGAATGTAATCGAAAGCTATCAGTTTATTTGGCGAAAACCTGCACCTAAAGGAAACTGACACTCCAAAAAGGGAGTTTTCCTTGCTCACACCCCCGCGGTCCACACCCTGTACCGACCCCCTCCCTGTAATCTCCCTTTTCAGGGTAGTGTCTCAAAGTTTTCAGAAAACCAGCAAGTGTGTCGGATTGATGCGGATATCATCCGATATCCAGATCGTTATATGGACGAGCATGGTCAGGCCATGTGGGACCAAATCATGCGCCTTCTGGCGCAAATTTGAGGGTAGGCCGACGCGGTTTCCGCGGGACACCTACGCGTGTTCCGCGGCACCGTATCTATATCCTTATTATTCTCCTTTATAATAACTATAGGGTACTACTATGGGTAATATGAAAGCCGCTCAGAAGGTAAAGCGTGATGCTCTATTCCTTAGAGGGCCAGTTACTTTTGGATGGATCATTGAGAATATCCCCGATCCAACCTCTCGGCTCATACTGGTCGCTCAGGGCTTTATGGGAATGTCCCAACCCAAAGCAACAGAAGTCACTCTAACAGCGAAAGTGTGGGGCTGCGCGGGGATCGAGAGCCACGATCAGCGGTGCCAGGGTTACTGGGTTGAGCGGCGTGAGGGCCGTACTGCAGTGCTCCATACAGGCAACAACCCAAATGAAATTACACCCGAATAAATTTATCGGGCTAATACTTAAGGCCCGTGGATCAAGAACCACGGGCCTTTTTTAGGGGGTACCCCCGTATCGATTTTGGTTTTCGACTATTACGACTTGGCGCAGTAACCCCCTTAGGGTCGACTGCCAAAGCTATGCCCACTCTCCATTTCTAAAAACCGGTGTGACGTTGCCCTCTGCATCTAGCCCATCAATATTCATGGACTCTGAACCAATCATCCAATCAACATGGATCATGCTACTATTACCACCGCGTTCAATCACCTCTTCAGCGGATAGCTTGTCTCCATTCCGGAAGCACTTCGAATAGCACTGTCCCAGCGCGATGTGGCAGGCAGCATTCTCATCAAATAGCGTATTATAGAATAGTAGATTACTTTGTGAAATTGGGGAGCCATGGGGCACCAGTGCGACCTCGCCAAGACGGCGTGCGCCCTCATCAGTATCCAACAGTTTTAAGAAAACTTCTTCACCTTTGGATGCACGTGCCTCTGTAATAACTCCGTCTTTGAACGTGACCGAAATGTCTTCAATCAATGTGCCCTGATGAGATAATGGTTTAGTTGATTTGACGTAACCGTTTACTTTAAGCGCGTGCGGTGTCGTAAAGACCTCCTCTGATGGAATATTTGGATTACACATCACTCCGTTACGAGCTACAGATGCGCCACCCATCCATTCGTGATCCTCTGCCAGGCCGACAGTTAGATCAGTTCCCTCACCGTAAAAATGTAGCGCTGCAAAATTCTTTTCGTTCAGCCAGTCTGTGCGCTCACGAAGTCGTTTGTTATGCTCTACCCAGGCGGAGATTGGGTCAGGTTGATCCACACGAGATGCTGCAAAGATTGCCTCTGCAAGAGATAATTGTGCTTCGTAATCGGTTAAGTCTGGAAATACCCGCTTTGCCCAACTCTTCCCAGGCCATGCAATGATATTCCAATTGATGTCAAAACGTGTAATTCTCTCACGTATAGGTGAAGATGCTTTCGAAACAGCTTTATTAGCCTGACCAACATCCTCTGGGTCCTGATCCGCTAAGAGCATGGGATCGTCTCCCACGACTGCCAAACGCGCAGTATTGTTGTCAAAGGCAACAGCCATACCTTCAAATAGCCACTCAGTCGCTTTCTCGAAAGAGGCTTTCGGAGCGTGTCTGTAGCGTGCGAGGATGACCTCTGGGTCAGTATAGAGGGGAGTTACGATCCCAGCCCCCGCCTTATAAGCGTGGTATGCTAAACGGCGAACAAGAGGGGCAGCTTCGATAGGTGCTGTAATCAGCAGGTCTTGGCCAGGCTGTAATGCAACACCGGTCTTAATCGATAGCGCAGCTAGCTTATCCAGTTCTGCGCTCTGATCCCAATTAATCTCAGTCATGACATCTGCTCTCCAGTAAATCTTTTACGATGGATAATGCAGTTTTCTGAGACATGATCAATTGGGATTACTATCAGTGAAGCTATTTAAACTGATCGCGCCAATCCTGTGCCAAATGACCATAGCCTACAGCCCACTGCTCAATCTGTTTGAGTTCTGCTCTCACCTGTCGGCCGATCTCGGCCCTGCGCTTTTCTTTCGCGCGCTCAGCTTTAGTTAGCCTTCCATGCGTTGTGTGCAAAGCAGCAATTTTGTCCCGACCAGCTTGAGTTCGAGGGCCTGTGCTTTTACCGCCGTGTCGACTGCAGCGGCCAGTTCGCTTTACCGCAGGGCGCTGACACGCACCTCCAGCCTTGGTTTTTGCACCACAGCGGGCGCCGGGCCAATTTGGCCCGAAACGCATCTCCAAGCCAATCGTCACGTTACCTTTTGCTATCATATTGAACACCCCTATATGAGTGTTATATTATAACACATTAGAGGGCGCTTTTCGAGGGGGGGCACACTTAGTGGAAACCTCACATACAGCATAACTGCGAGTTGGATGATCTCAGGAGTGGTTTTGAAATAACGGAAAGATTCAGGATTAGGCATGGCTTAGACGCTAATGCCCAGCACTCTGTCGGGGCAGGTCGTTTATTCTGACAGCGCTGTTCTGCGCATTAATAATCGCCAAATTATTAATGCCTGTTCCCACCATGCCGCCACAATTCGTTTTGCTCGTGCCGCTGGATTACATTGGACAGATTTTTAAATTCTGCCTCTAGATATTTAATGAAACGAGATGTTGCGGGCGACAAAGCCCCTTTCGGATAAAGTAATCCTAACTGACGATCGGGGTGATCTATTTTCACAGACAACGCCGCCAATTTGTTTTGGCGTCGTAAGCTGTACACAACCGAATAAGGCAAAACAGTCAGTGAATCTGATCCTGTCAAAACATTGGATACGGCGCTTAGCGATCCACCACTAAAGCTAACCTTAAAATCACGTACGCCAATCCCCTCAAGCACGCGACGCAAATCGTGGTATAAGGGCGAATTCGCAGGGGGTGCGATCCAGGCGTATTCCGCAATATCCCCAACCCGCAGGCCTTTTTTACGTAGCAATGGATGTCCAACGCGACAGGCAATCACATTGCGACCAGGCAGAATCGGAGTAAATTCCAAATCCTCATCTACTTCGGCCGCATTCATGGGCAGTACACCTAAATCCAAACTGCCACTGCGCAGACCCGTTTTCACTTCACTGGCGTATCCATAGCTTTGATCAATGCGCAGTCCCGCGTGTTCCATCTGATAGGATGCCAGCATTTCAGAAATAACGCCGTCCATAAAAAATGGGGTTCCTGCAATGCGCACCGCACCACTTTTCCCGCCCTTATACTGAGTGATTAACATAGCAGAGGTGCGTTGCGCCTCAAGCACTTTTCGCCCCTCTGCCGCGAGGGACAGGCAAAAGGGTGTCGGAACCAGAGGTCGTTTGTTCGGTTCAAACAGATGCGTTCCCACACGATCTTCAAGCATTGAAAGCGAACGTGAAACGCTTGGCTGTGATTTGCCAAGCGCCTTTGCGCCTTCGGTCAACCCACCGTTATCAACGATGGCCGCCAGAATTGATAACAATCGCGGATCTAAGTTCATAACAATAAGTTATGTATTTTAAATAAAATTCGATCAACATAAAATTTTTTGGCGCTACTCTCTTCTTCAAAGGAGAATATTGGCCGTGCTGGACGAGCAAACAAAACAAAAAGTACACTTTGAAATCGGGGGTCGCCATACCCTTGGTCGTATTTTGAATGATATGGGTTTATCGCGCGCAATGATTCTAACAACCCCTGAACAATGCGATGTGGCCCATGAAATTGCGTCGATTATTGGGGATTGTGCGGCGGGCATTTATTCACGAGCAACCATGCACACGCCTGTAGATGTCACACGCGATGCGGTTGCTCATGCGCGTGAAATCAACGCAAATTGTGTAATCGCCATTGGCGGTGGCTCGACCATTGGGTTGGGCAAGGCGATCACATTGAATACCACCCTGCCCCAAATCGCTGTCCCAACCACCTATGCCGGCAGCGAAGCGACCCCTATTCTAGGTCAAACAGAAAACGGCATCAAAACAACGCTGACAGATGCCAGGGTACAACCCGCTGCTGTGCTTTATGATGCAGAGCTTGTGACATCGCTCCCGATTGCGATGAGTGTGACCAGCGGTTTAAATGCAATCGCTCATGCAGCCGAAGGGCTCTATGCTAAGGAGGCAACAGAGGCCACGCGTGAATTGGCGTTAGATGGAATTCGCTCTTTCGCGGATGGGCTGCCAAAGGTTGTGCAAGATCCGGAAAACGTTCAGGCTCGTGAAGACACTCTAAGAGGCGCTTGGGCTTGTGGTACGGTTCTGGGCACTGTTGGGATGGCGCTACATCACAAATTATGCCACGCGCTTGGGGGCAGCTTTAATCTGCCCCACGCAGAAACGCATGCCATAATATTACCCCACGCCATCGCCTTTAACGAAGTCGTTGCGAAGGCAGAGCTTGCGCCTGCCGCTCAGATATTTGGCGACACTAAGGCTAGCATTGCACTTTGGACATTTGCCAAGACCCTCGGCGCGCCCATGCGATTGGCGGATCTTGGACTACTGGAAACCGATCTGGAACGCGCGGCCCAGATCGCGACAGAAAAACCGTACTGGAATCCGCGCGACATCACCAAAGATGCGATCATGCGCATTCTTAAACCAGCTTGGGCGGGAGAGCCGCCGGAACTGACGTAAATCCAACGGAGGACATTATGTTAACGCGTCGTAAATTACTTAAAACTGGCACTGCGGCTGGCCTTGCGCTGTCTGCGGGTGGCCTTGCTACCCCTGCACTGGCTAGTGGTGCGAAAATCAAACTGGGCTACGTCAGCCCACAATCAGGTCCGCTGGCCGCATTTTCCGAGGCCGACAACTTTATCATCAACAATTTCATGGCCTCTTCGGGGGATGATTTTGAAGTTATCGTTAAGGACAGCCAATCAAATCCGAACCGCGCAGCAGAGGTGGCCAAGGAATTGATCATCGATGATGAAATTGATTTGATGCTGGTCGCCTCAACCCCCGAAACAACAAACCCCGTTGCGACCACTTGTGAGGCCGAAGAAGTTCCTGTGATTTCAACCGTTGCACCATGGCAGCCATATTTCATTGGACAACAGGGAAATCCGGGCGATCCAGGATCATGGAAATCATTTGATTATTCTTTCCACTTCTTCTGGGGGCTTGAGGATATCATCGCTGTTTTCACGAATATGTGGAACCAATTGGACACCAACAAACAGGTCGGCGGATTATATCCAAATGATGGGGACGGAAACGCATGGGGTGATCCCGTCGTAGGTTTCCCCCCTGTTTTAGAGGCGCAGGGATATACCCTAACGGACCCTGGTCGCTATCAAAACCTAACGGATGATTTCACAGCGCAAATTAACGCCTATAAGGCCGCGAACTGTGACATTGTCACGGGTGTGCCGATCCCCCCTGATTTCACAACATTCTGGACCCAAGCAAAACAACAGGGGTTGGCGCCAAAGGCCGCATCAATCGGAAAGGCGATTTTGTTCCCTGTCGCGGTTGAGGCATTGGGCGATGCAGGTCACAACCTGTCATCCGAAGTTTGGTGGTCGCCCAGCCATCCATTTAGTTCCTCATTAAATGGGATGAGCGCAGGCAAATTGGCCGCAGGCTACACGGCGGCCACAGGCCGTCAATGGACCCAACCCATTGGTTTTGTGCATGCCCTCTTCGAGGTTGCCAAAGATGTCTTTGGACGGACATCTGACGCAGGCGATGGGAATGCAGTTGCAGAAACAATTGCGGCCACAAACCTGAACACCATCGTTGGCAATGTTGCGTGGAATGGTGCTGGACTGCCTCCGTTCGCGGCGCGTAACGTCGCCAAAACCCCGCTGGTTGGTGGTCAATGGCGCCTAAAGGATGGCGGTGGTTACGATTTGGTCATTGTCGACAATCAAACCGCCCCCATGATCCCAACGGGCGGGGTTATGGAAGAAATTTCATAAACTGATGCATTGATCGGGGCTGCAGCTCTGTGGCCCCAACACGTCAAAGGGTATCTAATGACTATTCTAAGATTATCAGGTGTTCATAAATCATTTGGAGCCCTGCAGGTTGCGCAGGATATCACATTTGATGTGCCGCAGGGACAGGCGCTTGGTATTATTGGGCCGAATGGTGCTGGAAAATCCACATTGTTCAATTTGATCACAGGCAATATCGACCCCAATCAAGGGCGCATTGAGTTTTTGGGCCGCGATATTACCAAAACACCCCCGATGCAGCGCACATTGATGGGCATGGGGCGTAGCTTTCAAATCCCACAACCTTTTGACAATATTTCTGTATTTGAGAATGTTTTGGTTGCAGCCTGTTTTGGCCAAAACATTTCCGAAAGCGTTGCGATTAAGCAATGTGCGTACATTTTGGATCAAACAGAAATGATGCATTTGGCAAATATGCCCGCATCCAAATTATCCCTTTTAGAGCGCAAACGCCTGGAATTGGCACGCGCCATGGCGACGCATCCAAAGCTATTGATGCTAGATGAAATTGCAGGCGGCCTGACGGATGCAGAATGCCTGTCCTTGATCGAAACGATCAAAAGTATCCATGCAAGCGGCGTGACAATCATTTGGATTGAACATGTGTTACTCGCGCTGACCTCGGTGGTTGAGCAGCTTTTGGTTTTGGACTTTGGCAAAGTGATCGCCATGGGCGAACCGCAGAATATTATGGCAAGCCGAGAGGTTCAGGAAATCTATTTAGGGATTGATGCCTGATGAGCCTACTGACAACACACAACCTGACCGCCTATTACGGAGATTTTCAGGCACTATTCGGTGTTGATATCGAACTGAACTCGGGTGAAACCATTGCCATCATCGGTGCGAATGGCGCTGGAAAAACCACCCTGATGCGATCCATTTCAGGCGTATTGCGCAATGCATCGAACAGTGTGTTGTATGAGGGAACTGCAATCGGCGCCAAGGAAAGCGATGCCGTAATGCGGGATGGGATCGCAATGATCCCCGAGGGACGTAAACTGTTCCCTTCCCTGAGCGTCAAAGAAAACCTACTAATCGGAACGTTTGGCCGAAAGGTAAACGGATATTGGACGCTTAAGGCGATTTACGACCTCTTTCCAATTTTGCAGGAAAAAGCAGATGCACCCGCCACGTCGCTATCAGGGGGGCAGCAGCAAATGGTTGCGATTGGACGCGCCTTAATATCAAACCCCAAGGTGTTGTTATGCGATGAAATCAGCCTTGGCCTTGCCCCTGTGGTGATCAAAGACATTTACGCGGCTTTCCCCAGAATCAAAGCGAGCGGCGCATCCGTGATCGTTGTGGAACAGGATATCGCGCAGGCGCTTAAGGTGGCAGATCGTGTGTATTGCATGATGGAAGGGCGCGTCACCCTAAGCGGTAAACCAAGCGATCTAACACGAGAAGAAATACAAGACGCCTATTTCGGAAGGATCACAAAATGATTTGGATCGACAGTCTTATTCAGGGCATTTTGTTGGGCGGGCTATACGCGCTATTCGCGGCGGGGCTAAGTCTTGTGTTTGGAATTATGCGTCTGGTGAATTTGGCCCATGGCGATTTGATCGTCTTTTCGGCCTATATCACATTGGCCTTTGTCACCCTATTGGGCCTCCACCCGTTTGTGGCAGCCTTT
>Ga0255758_10005026_pt1 | contig 10977 bp, 3 predicted proteins | sample 011ome_24_FD_179958 | JGI IMG/M metagenome (GOLD analysis project Ga0255758, IMG submission 179958) | Coastal salt marsh microbial communities from the Groves Creek Marsh, Skidaway Island, Georgia - 011513CT metaG (version 2) | ecosystem: Environmental > Aquatic > Marine > Intertidal zone > Salt...
TTCATTGCATTACGCGCAGTTTTATGCTTGTAACGGTTTAATAAGCGTTTTGCTTCGTTGCTTCTAATTCTCTTTAAAGCTGATTTATGATTTGCCATAATCTCTTTGTTAATTTTTGTAGCCCATAGGAGAATCGAACTCCTGTTTCAAGGATGAAAACCTTGCGTCCTAACCACTAGACGAATGGGCCGTTAATTCAAAATGCGGATGCAAAAATACAACATTTTTTAAATGCCGCAAGTAATGCATTTTATTTTTCAAAAAAATCTAATAAGCTCTGGCAAACAACACTTTTCGTGATGAATCTTTACCCGTCAAGATACACTTCCCAGGGGTAACTGGTCCCTCCAATGGGATGCAGCGTATGGTCGCTTTTGTCTCAGCCTTAATTTGCTCCTCAGTTTCTGGAGTGCCATCCCAATGGGCCCAGATAAAACCACCCTTTTCATTTAACAAACTCTTGAATTGCTCATAATCCTCCGCTTCGTAAGTCAAAGACACACGCATCTCCATTGCCTTTTGAAACAAATTCTCCTGTATCGTATCAAGCAAGGTCACGATATAATCAATGGCTTCTGCCTGTGGAATTAGTTCTTTAGACAAAGTGTCTCGGCGGGCGATCTCAATGGTTTTATTTTCAAGATCTTTTGGCCCTAATGCGATTCGAATTGGAACACCTTTTAGCTCATATTCGTTGAATTTCCATCCTGGCTTATGTGTATCTCGAGCATCCAATTTAACACGAATACCTTTTTGACGCAATAATTGAACGATTTCCTGACCTTTTTCAACGGTATCAGTGTATTCTTGATCCGTTCTATAAATTGGAACGATAACCACTTGATCCGGTGCGAGTTTTGGTGGAAGAACCAAACCATTGTCGTCACTGTGTGTCATGATGAGCGCCCCCATCAGTCGTGTTGAGACCCCCCAAGAAGTGGCCCAAACGTGATTCAGAGATCCATCTTTGTCCGAAAATTTCACATCAAAAGCCTTCGCAAAATTTTGTCCTAAAAAATGTGAGGTTCCGGCTTGTAGTGCCTTTCCGTCTTGCATCATGGCTTCGATACAATAAGTCTCTAATGCCCCGGCAAATCGCTCATTAGCAGACTTTGTCCCTTTGATCACAGGCACTGCCATAAATTGCTCAGCAAAATCTGCGTAAACATGCATCATTTGCTGTGCTTCAGCAATAGCCTCTTGCTCTGTGGCATGAGCGGTATGCCCTTCCTGCCATAAAAATTCGGCTGTGCGTAAAAACAAACGTGTGCGCATTTCCCAGCGAACGACATTAGCCCATTGGTTAATCAAAATAGGTAAATCTCGATAAGACTGAATCCACTTTCTGTAAGTATCCCAAATAATGGTTTCAGAGGTGGGTCTGACAATTAACTCCTCTTCCAATTTTGCCTTTTCATCGACAACAATACTGCCATCTTCCGCTGTCTTTAATCGATAGTGTGTTACCACAGCACATTCTTTTGCGAAACCATCGACATGACTCGCCTCCTTACTGAAATAGGACTTCGGAATGAATAAGGGAAAATACGCATTTTGATGGCCTGTTTCTTTGAACATACGATCCAATTCCTTTTGCATCATTTCCCAAATCGAAAAGCCATAGGGTTTAATCACCATACAACCACGAACTCCTGAGTTTTCCGCTAAATCAGCTTTTACGACGAGTTCGTTATACCATTTGGAATAATCCTCGGCTCTTGACGTTAAGTTTTTCCCCATAATGAGAGAGTTGGCACAGTAATTGTACTTAAGTTAAAAAAAGTTATGTTTCGGCAAAACTACTTATTTTTATCATGTTCAACAATTTAAATCTATCGTTATGAAAACTGTAAATCAAAATCTAAAAAAGGCAGCTGCATGGGCAACTTATGGATTTGCAGCAATCACTCTTGTAAGCTGTAACACCTATAAAGGGGTTGCGGATGAGGAAGATGGAATCTATGGTGGCAACTACATCGTGGAGGAATCGACTGCGATAGTGGGTAAAAACAATTATTACCAACAATATTTCAGCACTAAAGCCGCCCAAATCGAGGAAATTCCAGAAGAAAATTTGGTTTTCACAGATATTGAAGCCTATAGTTCGCAAGAGTCTTTGGATGAAGAAGGATATGTAGTCGTGGAAGAAGACTATATCGATGACTATGGCTCGTGGGGCAATAATACCAATGAGGTCACCGTAAATGTATACGGAGGATGGAATAATGGGTTCTTTGGTAATGGCTGGAATGCGGGTTATTGGTTCGGTGGATGGAATGCTGGATATTGGGGCGGTTTTCGCCCATGGGGATTTAATTATTGGAATAATCCATACTGGGGCTATAGCAGTTTTTGGGGCGCAAACCCTTACTGGGGCTGGGGTAATGCCTACTATAATCCATGGTTTTATTACAGTTCTGGATGGGGATATAACGGCCACTACAGCCCTTGGTATTTCAACAATAATGGCTATTCCACTATTACGAACAGAGGACGCTCAAATCAAGATCGATTGGTCTCAAGAGGCCGCACAGATCGCTCAAATATGGGGGCACGAGAGCAATCAGGGCGCAGAGGGCGCAGCAGCAGTAATTTAAATCGTGAGTCTGGTCGAGCGGCACCACCAGTTAACACAACACGCCCTGTTGCACAAACTGTCGTATCGAGTAGCACGGCCAAGAATTTTAAAATTAAAAGACGAAGTAGAGCTACTAACGCTGCGACTAGCACTCGTCCATCAAATAATACGGCAACACAAAAATCATTTAAATCAGAAAATGCCGCTCAAAGAAGTTTTAATGCGCCGTCATTTCAAAGTACAAGATCAATGAGTGCGCCACGCAATTATTCACGTCCTTCCACAGGGCGTGGTTCTGGTGGACGTGGCGGACGCGGATAGACGAATTTAAGTGCAAAAATTTTGGAAATTGAAATAAGTTAAATCTTGTTCAAACCAGTATAAAGTTTAAAAATGAAAAATAGCCTCAAAACAAAAACACCAGTGCTCACGCTGGTGTTTTTTATACTATTCAATTCAAATTCTTGGAGTCAAATTACCCAAGACTACTTACAATTCTCTCAATTAGACCCCTTTGGGTCGGCAAGAATTCAAGCTATGGGAGGCGCATTTCACGCCCTCGGTGGAGGGGTAAGCAGTCTCCATATAAACCCCGCTGCAAGTGCTGTAAATATCAGTAGTAAAGTCGATTTTGGCCTTACTATTGGCAGCCGAAAAACGAAAAGCAATTTTTCAGGAAGTCAAATCACATCCCAAGATAATTATTTTGATTTTGGTCATGCAGGCGGGATTATTGTGGCTGAACAAATAAATGAGAATAGCCCTTGGCGGAAAATATCTTTTGGATTTTCCATGGCTACCTTGAAGAATTTTGATCAATCGGTAAAAGTTTCAGGAAATACAGAATTTGGTTTATCAAATTACTTTTCTGACCGCGCCCAAGGCACGACACTATCCGATTTACAGCTAGGCTCAGGGGAAACACTTGGTTCGGCATATGCCTATCTTGGTAATACATTTGGGCGCGGTGCACAACTTGGGTTATTGGCTTATCAAGCTTATTTAATCAACCCTGAAAATGAAGCAAATAACAATTTAAATTATGTCAGTGCCGTTAATGATCAGCGCCGTCAAAATACGTTTCAAGAACTGGGGGGATCCATGCGTCAGTTTAATTTAAATATCGCAACCCAATATGGGAACGATTTGTTTTTAGGACTAAACATAAATAGTCATATTTTGAGATATACACGCTCAAATATTGTTTCTGAGGACTCAGTTTTAGCCAACAGTCCTCTCCAGAAATTAACTTACAAATCTTTTGAAAGAACCGATGGAGAGGGGTTTAGCCTACAAGTGGGGGCAATTTATACGCCAGGTGATCACTGGCGCATGAGCCTCTCCTACGATAGTCCGACTTGGTGGCAGCTAACCGAGGAATCTACCGAGTCCTTAAGCAGTTCTTTCATAGTTAATCAAGGGCTTGAAAACTATTTAATGGACCCGGATGTTCGCAACTATTTTGAACCTTACCGTTTGAGAACGCCCGGTCAATGGAATGCGGGCTTGGCATATGTATTCGGCCCACAGGGGCTAATTTCTGCTTCAATAAGCCATAAGGATTACAGTGAAGGGGCATTTAATAACAATGGATCAGAATTCTTTCAATCCGCTAATGCTAACATTCAAAGCTTATATAACCAAAGTATAAGCGCCAAGTTTGGAGGAGAATACCGTTACGGTCCATGGAGACTCCGTGGAGGATACTGGATGGAAACTCAGTCGCTAAAAGATTCGGGGCTCGACGATAATTTTGGTTACAGTTATGGGCTTGGCTTTTATGGCGGTGGATGGACTCTCGATGCCGCCCTTGTTAATACTTCTTTGAATTCATCCACAGCCCTTTACCAAGAGAAAAACAGATTTACCACAAATCTTACTGATCAGTCTTTTATACTGTCCTTTGGCATTGACTTGTAGTTATTATTTTATCTTTTAATGTCGAAAGGCAGATAAGAAGACAATTAAAAAGAGTCATTCCTATTGTTAGATCAATTTGGAATGACTCTTTTTAATTTAGAATTCTGTTTTATATCAGGTGACTATCTTTTTAATGTAAAATGTCCTGTAAAAGCCTTCGGAATATCTTCCTCGGTATATTCTATTCGGAACCAGTAGTCGCTTGAGGGCAGTGGGTTGCCTTTATAGGTCCCATCCCATCCTGCACTGCTTGGGCTAAGCTGCTTGAGTAGCTTACCATAGCGGTCAAAGATATAGATGCGCGCCGCTGGGTCGTAATCCGCCAGACCAATCATGTTCCAAGTATCGTTAAAGCCGTCGTTGTTTGGGGTCACAAAGCGTGGGTAATCCACCACTCCGATGTCCACAGTCACCGAGCCACAGCCCTCAATATTGGTGATGGTCACCTGGTGGGTACCCGGAGTCACATTCTCAAACACACCGCTGTCTTGTAAGTTACCGCCATCTAAACTGAACTGATAACCCCCTAGACCGGTAGCCGTAGCCTCGATCACATGCTCCCCGGCAAAAGCGCCGTTGAGCAAGCGTACATTATACTCCAGGGGTGGTGAGCTCGGGTTGACCGCTACCACCGTCTCGAGCGAACAGCCAGAGGCCAGCTCAGTAACCAGTACCGAGTAAGACCCAGGGGCCAGGGCCACTAGTGATGGACTCACCTCATTAGGCAATATCGTGCCGTTGAGCGACCACAAGAAGGTGAAGCCCTCGGTAGGGAGACCTGTCTCTAAGGTGGGCGGTGAGGCCGCACCAAAGTCTTCCATAATCGCATTGCCCTGAGCGTCCACACAGATGCGGTACTCATCAGCTAAAATCATCGGAGGTAATTGCTCCACCAATAGCAGTACTTCAGCAATACCATAACAGATCGGCAAGTCATTAGGATCAAGTAAATTACTCACACGGGCGTAAATCACCTGTGGGTTAGTGATGTTGGTGTACACATCAGGCAGGTTCCCAATACCCAGCTCAGCATCCGAGCGGGTCTCATGGAAGGTCAGCACATATACACTTGGATCCTGGTCCTGCAAGATCTGATCCACCAAGAGCTGTGCCTGGGGATCTAAGTCCGTAGGCAAGGCCGCATTAGGAATCAAGGTGAACTCCGCCAGACCATCACTCGGGGCTAAGTTGTCACAGATCATATAAGGGTCAGGCGTGCCCGCAAAGGCTCCTTCCTTGACATACAACTCAAAGCTCAGATCCACCTCAAAAGTAATAGGATCTTGCTGTGGTGGGGTGTAACACCCTGTGTCGATGGCTATCAGCCCCGCATAAACCGTCTGTGGGCTCATGGTGCTGGCAAATAACGTTGGGTTCCCTATAGGGTTCACTCCGTTTTGGGCCTCAGTTAAGGTGCGGAAGTACAGCACCGCATAAACCAGCGGGTCTAAATCACCCAAGATAAGGGCATCGTTCTGCGTGAGGTCAAACACCCCTACGCCACCATTGTCCACCGCGCAGTAATACAAGTCCTCAGGTAAGCCCTGAGCCACCGGTAATGGACTCACCACCAGCTCTAGCTCTACAATACTATAACACGCTAAACTCGCCGGAGGAACATCCTTAGTCACCCTAGCATAAACCACCTGACTAAAGGCCGTAGTGTTGGCGTATGGACTCGCTAGCTCAGTGCCAGGGACACCCGCATCAGCCTCATCAAAAGTGGCGTAGTAAAGCACACTCACATTAGGCTCACCGCCAATAATCTCAGCGTCCTTGCTCGTTAGTATAAACGTCGATAACCCATCCTCTGGATCAAAATCAATCACAGGGTCGCCCTCTCCGTCACACACCACAAGTGGGGTCGGAGTCACAGGACTTGGATTAGGCAACACGCGCAGGGTCAAGAACGTCTCAGCACCACAACCCCCAGAGGTCAACACCGTAACGTAAATATCCTGTGGGTTAACCACGTTCTGATAATCCGTAGGATCCGCAATAGGGTTATTGTCGATCTGATCCTGGGCACTGGCATAATACACCACCGTATAGGTCGGATCACCACCGGTGATGATCGGATCATTTAAGGTTAAATCAAAGGTTGAAACCCCATCATCAGGCGTACTGCCCCCAATCTCATCATCACATAAAATCATCTCAAAAGGGCCCGCAGATAAATCCGCCGGTGGCTCAACAAGCAAGTCAAACGGCGTTACCGTGCCACAACCCGTTACAAAGTTCTCCACGCGCACATAAACCTCCTGGATCGGAGTCAGAATGTTCGTGTAAGCCCCAGGGGTAGCAATGGCATTAATGCCCAGATCCGCATCCCCTTGGTTTACGTAATAACTCACCGAGTAATCCGATAGCGGCTCATTAGCTCCTAAGGCCGCTAAATTGTTTTGGGTTAGGTCAAAGACCTCAAAACCATCGCCATCAAAATCACAGGCCACCAGTGGGTCCTGGAACAAGGCTAGGTCCACACCCAGTGGTAGAGACTCAATGCGTAGCTCTAAGGGAACAATGCTAAAACAAGCATTAACCCCCGGAGGAACATCGTTCTCTAAACGCGCATAAATGGTCTGTACAAAAGGCACTATGTTCTCGTAAGGACTCAAAAGCTGATCCGCAGGATCACCAAGGTTGGCGTCCACAAGAGTCTCATAGTAACGCACACTCACATCAACCTGACCCCCTAATAGCTCGGCGTCCTTGCTGGTGAGATCAAAAGCGTTGTAAAACCCATTATTGTTGTCATCACACACAATAAGCGGAGTGGGTATATTAATGGTCGGATTAGCCTCTACATTAATGAAAAAGCTCGCTGTGGCGGGACAGCTGTCCGGACCAAAGACCGTAACAAAAATCTCCTGTACTGGGCTGATCTCATTTTGATAAGCCTCAGGGGTGGTAATAGGGTTATTATCGATCTGATCCTGAGCGCTGGCATAGTACGCCACCGTATAGGTCGGATCCCCTAAGGTGACCTCTAGGGTGTTCACTGTTAAATCAAAAGTAGACAGTCCATCAAAGGGATCACTGCCCCCGATCTCATCGTCACACAGATACAGATCCTCGGCAGAGCCAATGGTGGGCAAGGTGCCGGTAACTAGTCCAAAGCTGGTGATGCGGTAACAACCCGTCTCTAGACTCTCTAGGCGCACCCAAATGGTGCCTCCACCACTCACATAAGCCTCTGGTGTGGCGATAAATGGCGTGCCTGCCTGGGCAGCAGCCAATGACTCGTGGTAAGTAATCGGTGCAAAATCTATAGGGTCCTGTGTGCCCAACACAAATGGATCGTTTAGCGTCAAATCAAACTCAGCCAAACCATCGCCATCGTCATCACACACAAACATAGGATCGATAAAATCAGCCGTAGGCGCATCCGGTAGTGGCACGACAATCAGCTCCAAGGGAACAATGCTAAAACAACCCAGTATCCCAGGGGGAACATCACGCTCCACGCGGGCGTAAATCACCTGCCCGCCAGGAATCGTATTGACCCATGGGCTGGTCAAAGCAGGGGTCCCAGCCTCGGCCTGAGCCAGAGTCTCATAATAGCTCACACTAACATCAGGCTCTCCATCGGTGATCTCTGCGTCCTTATCGGTCAGCACAAACGTGGCAAAACCATCATCAAAGGTGCCCCCATCCAAGTCATCATCACACACCTCTAAAGGCGTCGGGATAACCGGTGTTGGATTAGGCAATACCGTTAAGGTCATGGTCACTAGTGTGCGGCAACCAAACTGACTCTCTAGTCTTCCTATAATAGCCTGTGGGGTAACTGTGTTGGCATAGGCCTCTGGTGTGGCAATGGGTGTGTTGCTGGCCTCATCTGCTGGGGTGGCATACCAGGTCACGGTGATGCTACTGTCCCCTGCTGTGGCCGTGTCGTTGACCTGGGTTAAATCAAAAATGCTTACCTCGTCCGTGGTGCTGCCACTAGCCTCATCGTCACATAAGAATAACTCAAAGGGACCTAAATCCAAAGGTAATGGATCCACAATAAGCTCTAGCTCAACAATGTCATAACAGCCCGCTGTGCCGTTGTTTGGTGAGGTAGCACTAGCGTTACCCACAACCAAAATATAAATCGTCTGAGGGTTGGTGGTGTTCTGATAAGCCCCAGGGTTGGCAATAGACAAACTATAGTCAGGAGCCGTCAAGGCTAAATCGCCCGCGGCAATCGCATCGCTCTCTAACTCATAGTAATAAAGATCATACTCCAGTGGATCCAAAGAGCCCAAAACCTCTGACTCAACAACCGTTAAATCAAATACCGTAAACCCATCCGCTAAAGCATCATCGCACAAACGAAGAGGCTCCTCAGGCTGGGTGGCGGCAGGCAGATCGCGGACCTCTAGTAGGATCTCTATCACACTGTAGCAGCCCGTGGTGGTGTCCTCTACTCTAGCCCATACGCTGTCGCTGTACTGGGTGTCGTTAGTATATGGAATCCCTAAAGCCAAGTCTCCTGATAGGGCGTTGGCCTGGGTGCCGTGGTAGCTCACCACATAAGCCGGGTTACCCCCGGTGAGCTCTAAATCTAGTAACGCTAAATCAAACTCGGCAAAACCATCGCTGTCTGGGTCACAGATCACATAAGGGGCCGGTTGTATCAGCTCTGGGTTAGGGTGAACCGTAATTAAAAAGCTCGCTGTGGCGGGACAGCTGTCCGGACCAAAGACCGTGACAAAAATCTCCTGTACTGGGCTCACTACGTTTTGATAAGCCTCAGGGGTGGCTATTGGGTTATCATCGATCTGATCCTGTGCGCTGGCGTAGTACACCACCGTATAGGTCGGATTACCGGCGATCAGTGCCGCCGTGTTCTGGGTCAGATCAAAGGTCGATAAGCCGTCAAACAGAGTACTGCCTCCGATCTCATCGTCGCATAAGAATAAATCGCTCGCTGTTCCTATACTTGGGAAGACCCCTACCTCAATAGCAAATGGGGTTAAGCGGTAACAACCCGTCTCTAGACTCTCTAGGCGCACCCAAATGGTGCCTCCACCACTCACATAAGCCTCTGGTGTGGCGATAAATGGCGTGCCTGCCTGGGCAGCAGCCAATGACTCGTGGTAAGTAATCGGTGCAAAATCTATAGGGTCCTGTGTGCCCAACACAAATGGATCGTTTAGCGTCAAATCAAACTCAGCCAAACCATCGCCATCGTCATCACACACAAACATAGGATCGATAAAATCAGCCGTAGGCGCATCCGGTAGTGGCACGACAATCAGCTCCAAGGGAACAATGCTAAAACAACCCAGTATCCCAGGGGGAACATCACGCTCCACGCGGGCGTAAATCACCTGCCCGCCAGGAATCGTATTGACCCATGGGCTGGTCAAAGCAGGGGTCCCAGCCTCGGCCTGAGCCAGAGTCTCATAATAGCTCACACTAACATCAGGCTCTCCATCGGTGATCTCTGCGTCCTTATCGGTCAGCACAAACGTGGCAAAACCATCATCAAAGGTGCCCCCATCCAAGTCATCATCACACACCTCTAAAGGCGTCGGGATAACCGGTGTTGGATTAGGCAATACCGTTAAGGTCATGGTCACTAGTGTGCGGCAACCAAACTGACTCTCTAGTCTTCCTATAATAGCCTGTGGGGTAACTGTGTTGGCATAGGCCTCTGGTGTGGCAATGGGTGTGTTGCTGGCCTCATCTGCTGGGGTGGCATACCAGGTCACGGTGATGCTACTGTCCCCTGCTGTGGCCGTGTCGTTGACCTGGGTTAAATCAAAAATGCTTACCTCGTCCGTGGTGCTGCCACTAGCCTCATCGTCACATAAGAATAACTCAAAGGGACCTAAATCCAAAGGTAATGGATCCACAATAAGCTCTAGCTCAACAATGTCATAACAGCCCGCTGTGCCGTTGTTTGGTGAGGTAGCACTAGCGTTACCCACAACCAAAATATAAATCGTCTGAGGGTTGGTGGTGTTCTGATAAGCCCCAGGGTTGGCAATAGACAAACTATAGTCAGGAGCCGTCAAGGCTAAATCGCCCGCGGCAATCGCATCGCTCTCTAACTCATAGTAATAAAGATCATACTCCAGTGGATCCAAAGAGCCCAAAACCTCTGACTCAACAACCGTTAAATCAAATACCGTAAACCCATCCGCTAAAGCATCATCGCACAAACGAAGAGGCTCCTCAGGCTGGGTGGCTATAGGATAATCCCTAACCTCTAAAAAGACCTCAACGGCCGTGTAACAACCCGTCAAGGAACTCTCTACCCTGGCCCATACACTATCGTTATAAACATCGTCATTAGGATATGGGTTAATCAAAGGCAATACCCCGTTCTGAGCATCTAACTCAGTCCCGTGGAACGTAACAAGTAAATCCCCATTACCCCCTTGCAAATCCACAACCAACTCACTTAAATCAAAATCCGCAAAACCATCATTGTCCGTGTCGCAAACAACATAAGGATCTATCAAACCAGGAACCGGAGGGGG
>Ga0255758_10005033_pt1 | contig 10959 bp, 9 predicted proteins | sample 011ome_24_FD_179958 | JGI IMG/M metagenome (GOLD analysis project Ga0255758, IMG submission 179958) | Coastal salt marsh microbial communities from the Groves Creek Marsh, Skidaway Island, Georgia - 011513CT metaG (version 2) | ecosystem: Environmental > Aquatic > Marine > Intertidal zone > Salt...
TCAACAGCAGCCGCATTTCATCAAATTCTGCGACTTCCCTGCGTTGCATACTCACATCATCGAGCCTCGGCAACGATGACCCGTGACCCCAACCCCAGATGTTTAGCTCGGGATCTCTTCACTTTGGGTTAACTTTTGACAGTCTTTTCTGAGGGACCTTATTTTCATCGAGGCTTATCTGAGCCTCAAAGAATTTACCCCACATCAAGGTACCTACTTTTCGCTTGTCCTCAACAATAATTGAACTGTGAGCCGACAGTTGTCCATTTGGCTTTCAGCGAACCGGTTTAATGGCAGGGCCCCTATCAATCATCTAAGCCCAGCGTTTCTAACTGCGGATATTTGCGATACCCCAGCAATAGCCCGCGACGCTCTAAACTTCAACGCTTATGTCAAAGCCCGGACTACATCGGAGACACCTTCGATCTTCATCGCATCTCAGCACATGATGTCAGTTTAATGGAACGACATCATCATTGAGGGCGCTATCATTGAAGGCGCTATCATTGAGGGCGCTCAATCTTATAAAGCGAGACTTAAACCTCAATCTTTCCAAAGATCTGACCAAAATCGAGTCACTAATACACGCTAATTTTGCGTCAATAACGTACGGGTTTGCACCCTTTTGTTCGATGAGGGGCCAATCAGGCAATTTCTGGTCGCACTTCTTTACAATTCGCTCTACCATCCCTTGATGCATCGTTTTTTGTTTTCAATTAGCCTCATCCTCGCTGCGCTCTCGACGCATGGCTACGCTGCAGAGACCTCGTCTCTACTTCAGCCCTGTGATAAAAAAAAATTTAAAACGATCGTCGATTATGAGGACCGAGCACTGTGCGGCAAGCTCTCTGTGCCGGAAGCCGAGGGCATCAATGATCGCTTGATCGATCTAAACGTCGTCATGCTCCCGGCCACCACCCGGGTTGTCGTCGAAGACCCCCTTGTGCTCCTTGCCGGTGGTCCCGGCCAGGCAGCAGTCAGTTTAGGCGCTGGCTGGGCGCAGCGATTTGAAAATCTTCGGAAAAACCGCAACATTCTACTTGTGGATCAACGGGGGACCGGCCAGTCCAATTCCCTATCTTGCGAACTCGAACTTGCGCCGACCCTTGATGATATCGGTGTTTCGGGCAGTATAGAGGATGTTATTGCGGCCCAGGTGAACGCTCTAAAACAATGTCTTGAGGGCCTGGACGCTGATCCTCAACATTATCATTCGCTAGCAGCCGCCGAGGATCTTGAAAGGGTCAGGCAACAACTAGCGCTCCCGGCCATGAATTTGTTTGGGATTTCCTACGGCACAAGAATGGCGCTCGTCTACACGCGTCTCTATCCCGATTCGGTCAGAAGCCTATTACTTGATGCGGTTGCACCTACCGACATGATCATTCCTCTCAGGGTCGGGACCGATGCCGACCTTGCGTTCCAACAGATCATGGCTGAATGCGAGGCGCAAGAAAGTTGCCGGAAGGCCTTCCCAAATCTTCCAACGTTGCTTCGTGACGCTGAATCTAGACTTGCTGAACGCAAGTCTTTGAACCTAATCCACCCTTTGACGGGTGAGCGCGAGGCAGTGACCCTTGATCCCAGGATCATCAATCGGTTGCTCAGAGGCGCCATGTATAGCCGAGACCTGAGACAGTTGATCCCGCTTGCCCTGAGTGAGGCAGCAGCCGGTCGTTGGCAGACGCTGGTTGCCATCGGAGATTTAATATCGCCGGATTATGAGGATGATGCGACGATGAGCATCGGTATGATGGCCTCTGTTTTATGTAGCGAAGATATGACTCGCGTTTCCAACGATGTCCAAGGGATATATTTCAACAACGCTCTGACAGAACTGTTAGACGCCGTGTGTCCGATCTGGCCCAGCACACCTGTCACCGAGGACTACTTTCAGCCAGTAAAGACGGCGCACCCGACACTGTTAATGTCCGGCACCCTAGATCCCATCACGCCACCGAACTATGCTGAGGCAGCACTTTCGCATTTATCCGGAGCGAAGCATCTTGTTGTTGCCGGCGGCGCCCATGGGGTTTCTCATTTGGGCTGTCTGCCAGAGCTCATAGACACCTTTCTTGAGACATTAGCCGTCCAAGATCTCGACGTGAGTTGCGTTGAGGAGATTTTACCCAAGCCCTTTTTCCTCGGTTATGCAGGTCCCTTCTCACCGCAAAAAGAGACGACCGCCCATGATTGAGGTTGCTGGATTAAAAAAATCCTTTGGCGATGTTGTTGCTCTTCGCACCGTCTCGTTCAAGGCAGAAGACGCCCGAGTCACGGGGTTGCTGGGCCATAACGGTGCAGGCAAATCGACCAGCCTGCGCATTCTTTATGGTCTCATACAACCTGACACCGGATTTGCTAAAATTGATGGCGTCAACGTCAGTCAAGATCGCATCTTGGCCCAATCGAAGCTCGGTGTTTTGCCCGATGGACAAGGACTTTACCAGCGCTTAACCCCCCGCGAGCATATGCGCTACTTCGGTCGTTTGCATGGCATGACCGAGGATATGATTGAGCAGCGTAGTCAGGAACTGATCGGCATGCTGGACATGGGCAGCATCGCCGACCGGCGAACGGGCGGTTTCTCTCAAGGTGAACGAATGAAAGTCTGTTTGGCAAGAGCATTGGTCCACAACCCCAAACATATTGTCCTTGATGAACCCACCAATGGCCTTGATGTCATGACCACTCGCAAGGTTCGAGAGATGATCCAAGAACTTAAGACGCTCGGCCTGTGCGTTTTGTTTTCTAGCCATCTAATGTATGAAGTCTCGAAACTCTGCGATGAGATCATCATCATGGCCGAAGGACGGGTAGCCGCCCAAGGTACGCCCGAACAGATCCTTGCGACGGCAGAAGAATCCTCCCTGGAAGATGCCTTCGTTACCTTATCTGAGCGCGTCGCCCAAATATGAATATCCTACGAACGATCGTTGCTAAAGAGCTGCTTGATGGCGTAAGAGACAGACGGTCGCTGTTTTCTGCTTTTTTGTTTCCGTTTCTTGCGCCACTTTTTATCTACGGGCTGATGACCCTAGTCATACAACAAAACACCGAAACCGAAAGCATTACTTTACCGGTGATCAATGCCGACGCAGCGCCTGCCCTTGTAGCGCACTTGAAAGAGGCGGGGTTCATCATCGAAGCATTTGAGGGAGACCCAGAGGCTGAAGTTGCAGCAAAGACTGTCGAGCTTGTGCTATCAATCCCCATCGATTATCAAAAGACCATGGCGGCGTTTGAGACCACTCGGGTGACCATTATCCACGATGGCTCCCGCAATGATACCAGCGCTACTGTTCGGCAAGTCCGGAATCTCGTCCGTATCTACAGCAGCGAACTTAACGCTCTCAGATTAGTGAGCAGGGGCGTGTCGCCCAAATTGATGCGTGGCCTACAGACCGAAAATGGCGACATCGCCAGTGATGAACAGCGAGCAGCTAATTTTCTAAGCTTTGTGCCTATTTATGTTTTGATGGCGGCGTTTGTTTGCGGGCTAGGACTTGCCATTGACCAAACTGCTGGCGAACGAGAACGCCGCAGCCTAGAACCTCTGCTTATCAATCCAGTGTCACGGCTATCTATTGTTTTCGGCAAGTGTTTGGCTGCCAGTATTGTCGCCGCTTTGGGCATGCTGATTACCCTGGGGATGTGTCTTGGCGCAATGCTCATGCTACCCATCGACGAGTTAGGTATTCGCTTTTCTCTTAAAGCGCAACAAGTCGTTGGGTTGATCATGGCAATCCTACCGATTCCCCTACTTGCCAGCAGTCTGCAACTGCTACTAGGGTTATTCGCTAAATCCTTTAAAGATGCCCAGTCTTATGTGGGTTTCCTTGTGTTCATTCCAGTCGTTCCCACTCTGGTAATGAATTTCCTGCCCTTTGCCACCAACTTTTGGATGTACTTTGTGCCAGTTTTTGGGCAGTCCATTATGATGAAGGAGATCCTGGGAGCAGAGCCGGTGCCGCTACTGGCTTATCCGGCCGCTGCACTGCCGACGCTTCTGGCGGGTCTCCTCGTCTGCTGGCTGACGAGTCGCCTACTTGATCAGGAGCGCGTGATTCAGAGCTAGCGCGATCTTTGGATTGATCATCTCCCGAGATCGCTTTCTGCCGCACAATTTCGGCCCCAACCGGATCACTCGCTGCGCCGGGAGCCTGCAGGTTCCTAGCAGGGGCTGCTTCCCCGACGGATCGGCGGTTTGAAGCCTCAGCGCTAAAGGTTTGTTGCACTGACGGGTCAGCAAGCGCTTGTTGGCGCTTTGTTTGCGTTTCGGTTTCGGTTTCGGTTTCGGTTTCGGTTAACCCAAGATACGCAAAGGCCATCACAACCGATATTAAAATACCGATGACGTATTGCATTTTATCAGTCATGTTGTGTCCTCATTAGCATCAGTATGGACCCTGCGTTTTCGGCACAGCACCCACCATTTCAGGCTAGCCGGCGTATCCCAGGAATTTACCAGCGTACAAGAGATACCGGCGCTTTCCTCTACGATCTAAGAGACTCGACCTAGCCCATCAATCTAGATATGTTACCGCCATGACCTCTTAGTCCTCAAAATTAGGAAACAGCCGCCACCATGACCGATTATCAACCCCTTAACCCAATCGACCAACAACCTAAATCGGCTTCGCCGCACACCCTCTCCCATCAAGCATCAGTTACGAAGTTTTTATCACTTGATGATCAGGCCAGTTTCGAGAATGCCAGACGAGGATTCCTAGGGACCCTTGAGCCGATGCGTATTCCGCATCTACATAATGACCGGTCGGTAATTGACCTCAGTCGCTTGGCATTTCTTCAAGACGAAAGCCCTGGGACCGTAAACCCATCGTTGTGGCGTCAAGCAAAGCTCACCGCATTGCACCATGGTTTGTTTGAAGTCGTCCCAGGTATTTATCAAGTTCGAGGATTTGATATAGCCAACATGACGCTGATCCAAGGCCAAACTGGCTGGATTATTATTGACCCACTTACCTGCGTCGAATCTGCTAAAGCAGCGCTTGATATCGCCAATGAGACCCTGGGCCATCGCAAGGTCGTTGCGGTCATTCATACTCACAGCCACGTGGATCACTTTGCGGGCATCGAAGGGGTCACCACGCGAGAGGCGGTAGCATCGGGAGAAGTTTCGATCCTCGCGCCGTTAGATTTTGTCGATGAAGCCCTCAATGAGAACGTGCTGGCAGGCAACGTTATGGGTCGTCGAGCAACCTATATGTACGGCAATTTACTCGAACCATCACCGACCGGCTTTGTTTCTACGGGACTGGGGGCAGCACTTGCGCTTGGAACTACTGGCTTTATTCTCCCCACAGATATCATCGAAACAAATCATGAAACTCGTTTGCTTGATGGCATCGAGATTGAGTTCCAACTCACCATGGGTTCAGAGGCGCCCGCAGAGATGGTGTTTTACTTTCCCCAATTCAAAGCCCTGTGCATGTCAGAAATCACGACGCATCACTTACACAATGTCTATACGCCTCGAGGTGCCCAGGTCAGAGATGCCATGGCTTGGTCAAACCAAATCCAAGAGGCCATCGATCGTTTTGGCGATCGTTTAGAAGTAGAGTTTGCGAGCCATCATTGGCCAACTTGGGGACAGGCGGAAGCGGTTGCCTATCTTAAAAAGCAGCGCGATTTGTATCGTTACATTCACGATCAAACCTTGCGCCTAGCCAACCTAGGCTATGGGCCCGACGAGATCGCTGAGGCCATCACATTACCGCCAAGTCTCGCGCAATCATTTCACTGCCGTGACTACTATGGCACGGTGAAACACAATGCCAAGGCAGTCTATGTGAAATATCTGGGTTACTTTGACGGTAACCCTGCAAATCTTGATCAACACCCTCCTAGGGCTCGAGCGCAACGGTATGTAGAAGCTATGGGGGGGGCCGAGGCCATTATGAGTCGTTGTCAGAAAGACTTTGAAGCGGGTGATTATCGTTGGGTAGCGGAAGTGCTTAACCATCTTGTTACCACTGACGTTGACCATCTACCGGCCAGAGCCCTGCTCGCCGACACCTTTGAACAAATGGGCTATCAAGCAGAATCCGGACCTTGGCGGAATTTCTATCTGTGCGGCGCCTTTGAGCTAAGAACAGGCTTACCCAAGGGTAGTCGTTATGGACCGAGCTCAGGCATGGCTGAAGGTATGCCCTTATCAAATTTATTTGAAGCAATGGGGGTTCGGCTGAACGGCCCAAGGGCTGCAGAACATCAGATCTCGATCAATATCTGCTTAAGCGAAGGCCCTAACATTCTCCTTGAGATTGAGAATGGCGTTTTACACGCCCATTTTGACCGAATAAGTTCGACCGCGCCGTTAACCATTGACGCGACGGAAGCCGCCTTTAAACAGCTCTTTTTAGGCCTCCGAGAACCACTTGAACTTTTACAGTCGGGAGCGGTTACTCTAACCGGTGATATCGAGATCTTGATGACTTTCCGAGGCCTATTCGATCAATTCGAGCGGCGATTCCCGATGGTGACACCGCGAGCGCCATTAACCGCGCCTGAAGTATCATAAAGAGGCGTCGTCGTGAACGATTGGTTGCCTAAATACCTAAGCCCAGTTTTGCTGTCGACCGGAGGCCAGGATTTCGGTACCACGAGGCATGCACGAGAAAATTGGCCGGTAGAGACCGGCAACGAACACCTAAAACCGAAGCGTGTCGCTTTTGCCGAGGATGTTTCAAGGGCGAGCCTATGAAGATTGGTCTATTACATCCAGGCGCTATGGGCGCAGCATTGGGGGCCTGCTTCCGCTCGTGTGGTCACGAAGTCTATTGGCTTAACAGCGAGCGCAGCGCGGCCAGTCAAGATCGTGCCCGCCGGGCTCAATTACTGGCATCAACGCATCTGGATCATTTACTTAGCCAAGCTGAGCTGATCGTAAGTATTTGTCCACCCCATGCTGCCGACACCGTTTTGGATACGATCGCGACGTCAGGCTATGAGGGGCATTATCTTGAAGCCAATGCAATTGCCCCAAAACGGTTACTGCTGATGCGTGATCGATTAGCAGGCAGTCCGATTCAATTGACTGATGGCAGTGTCATAGGCTTACCGCTGTGGCCGGATGAGACCAAAGGCGGGACTACCCTCCACCTCTCAGGGCCTCATGCAGCGACCCTAGAGACTCTGCTCGCTGGCTCACCCCTAACTGTTAAGCGAGTATCCGATCAGTTAGGCGACGCCTCAGCGCTTAAGATGACCTTTGCCGCCTTCAGCAAGGGTAGTGCTGCACTCACCGCCGAGATACTGAATGTTGCAAGCCAGTACGGCGTCAGCAATGCCTTGGCTGAGCAACTCGGAGCATCAACAACACAAAACTGGCAACAGAGCCTACGCGCAACCTCCGCCAAGGCCTGGCGCTTCTCAGGTGAGATGCAGGAAATTGCCGAGACTTTTAGGGCAGTGGGCGCTGAACCAGGCTTTCATGAGGCAGCCTCGAAGGTCTATCAGAAGCTCGAGAAATTCAAGGATTGGACTGAAGTGCCTGAACTTAGCGTTTTGATCGCCGCGCTAAAAAACCACCAAGACTAGTCAAGCAAGAAGGGCTTATGACACTGCAACTCGGATTTCACATCGGTCAACAAAACTTAGATCTACCCGCTTTAAGAACACTGTGGCAGGATCTTGATCAACGCGGCGCTGATTGGATTTCACTTTGGGATCACTTCTACGAGGCACCGCCAGCCAATGGCACCCAGGATCATTTTGAGGCTGTAAGCCTCCTTGGCGCGCTAGCTGCCGATACCGCCAATGCTAGGATTGGCTGTTTGGTGTTCTACGTGGGCTATCGAAACCCGGCGCTCCTCGCAAAGATCGCGACCACGCTGGACCACCTATCGAACGGGCGGTTCGAATTGGGTTTAGGTGCTGGTTGGCACAGTCAAGAAGCGCACGCCTATGGTTATGCTTTCCCTGGAATTGGTGCCAGACTTGATATGCTCGACGAAGCCACGACGATCGTGAGAGGCATGCTCTCCCAACCTCGAACCGATTTCAAAGGTGAATACTTTAGCGTTAATGATGTCAGTAACCTGCCGACCCCATTACAAGCTACCTTACCCATTTGGATTGGCGGGTTGGGCGAAAAACGTACCCTCAAGATTGTTGCCAGGCAAGCCAACGGCTGGAATGCTGCTTATGTCAGCCCAAAAGAATTTGGTCGACTCAATGGCGTACTCAATGACTGGTGCAGCCGGTTGGGCCGTGACCCTAGTACCCTTCGTCGATCAGTGAATTTAAGCTTTCATCTAGGCTTAACTCAGACGGATATTGCCCGGGAGGAAGATCGCATTGCATCAGACTGGGGGCCCGGCGCCAGTCGTATTCGAGCCGGATCTTTACTTTGCCGACCCAATGAGGCCATCGACCGAATACTTGCCTATCACGCCGAGGGCGCTGAACTCATCAACGTTGCCCTACGAGCCCCTTGGCAGGCAGATGCGCTGAATTGCTATCTTAATGAGATCATGCCCGCGGTTCGCGCCGAGACTGCCTAGTTGCGGGCAACCTCAAGCATCTTGGCGACTTGAGTAAATTTGACCCTGGGACGATCTGAGGCCGTACCGAGCGCTACTTCCGCGTCGTCGATTTTCTTCCAATCTGCAAAACTCACAAAATCAGGTTGTCGAGAATTGATCATTGCCAACGCGGCATCAGCACTTGGTGCTTCTGGCGCGAACGTTCGTCCCGCCTCAAGGTCTGCCATCATCTGAGCTACGGTTTCTTGGGCGCAGGTCTTGTTAGTACCTATCACACCGCTTGGCCCTCTTTTAATCCAACCGGCAGTGTAAAGGCCAACAACCTGCTCCCCATTAGCATCGACAACCCGCCCTGCCTCGTTCGCGATCGTGCCCCAGCTCTCATTGAAAGGTACGTCCGGTAGGGGTTGTCCCCGATACCCAACCGATCGAAACACCAAGCCTGCAGGGATGACTTCCTCACGCTCAGTTGCGACCGCTTTGAGTTGACCCCGATCATCTAAAACCAACTCGTTCTGAACCAGTTTGACCGCAGACACCTGACCTGCTTCGCCCAATAATTCCGTGGGAGACACTAAAAACCGGATGTGCAATTGTCGAGCCTTGCCCTGGTTTTCTCGCTCGGCATAGGCGCTCACCGTTTCGACATTTTTGAGCGCGTTTTTATCTTGGGCTTCATCAAGGGCTGCTTGGCTATGGGGATCCAAGGCTGCTTCAGCGGGTATTATGTTGACATCTGCCTCTGCAAACTCTCCCATCTCCTTAATTTCTGGCGGCGTAAAAGCAGCTTGTGCTGGCCCTCGACGACCGAGTATATACACATTCTTAACCTTGCTTTGACCCAGCGCCTCTAAGGCGTGGTCAGCGATGTCGGTAACTTTAAGCTCTTCAACGGTTTTGCACAGAATCCTTGCAACATCCATGGCAACATTGCCAATACCCACCACCACGACGTTTTCTTGGCTCAAGTCAAAAGTTCTATCAGCAAAATCTGGATGGCCGTTATACCAAGCAACAAATTCGGTTGCTGAATGACTGCCGCCAAGATTTTCCCCTGGGACACCTAGGTTTCTGTCAAAAGGACTGCCGGTGGTAAACATGACTTGATGATAATGCTTCTCAAGATCCGCCATATGGATATGGGTGCCATATTCAACATTACCAAAAAACCGAAAACCCTCGGTGTTTGCACTTTTTTCATAGGCTCTAGTCACTGATTTATCTTTCTGGTGGTCAGGCGCAACCCCTGCCCGCACCAAACCATAGGGCGTTGGCAATCGGTCAAACATGTCCATTTCAACCACTAACCCGGTCTGCTTGAGTAAGTTACTCACGGTATAAAATCCAGAAGGCCCAGAGCCAATGATCGCAACCCTCAGCGGATTTGATTGAGTTCCAACGTCAGACATAGTTTCTTCCAATTTAAATAATCACGGCCAAAAGATAGCAGAATAAGCCGTCATAGCACAGACAATGGTTACGAGGATTGGCCGTTCACCCGAGAATCCGTAAACTAGCGGCCACCACATTGAAAGGTCAAGCGATCATGAGTCGCATTCAAAAAACCACCTTGATCTTTGTTGCCGCGCTTGTCGTGTTTGTGCTCGCAGTGTCGATGGGAATCCGCACGCTACTTGCTGACCCAGAACGATTTCGACCGATCATCACGAGCCAAATCGAGGCTGGCACTGGCTTTAACGTGGCCTTCACAGATCTCTCATGGGAGCTCTGGCCCAATCTTTCGATCAACCTTACTGACCTCAAGGTTGAGGCGATTCAAGGCCCCCAACCACTGCTGACCATTGACGAGATTTTTGTAGAGGTGGCGCTGCTACCGATGGTTCTTGATCAAGCACTGCAGATCGATGCTATTCAGCTTGGCGCGGTTACTGTCCGCCTGCTCGAGCGGGCTGATGGGACAAATAACTATACGCCGATGGATAGCTCGACATCGGAGGATGTCGCTGCGGGCCCAACATCGCCGACCGATAATCTACCTGCCTCGCTCTCCGTTCTGAGCGTCGAGACCTTAACCATTGAATACTTCGACGAAAAGATTGACGGCAACATCACCCTTTCTTTGAAGGAGGTGAGCGGTAGCCTCACCGATAACCTACTGACGTTGCAATCTGCAGGCCCCACGGCCTATGAGGATACTGATCTCGCCATCCGATTCCTTGGGAGGCTCGAAGGCGTTCAAGTGATCGATATTGTTAAAGGCGAGCTTGCCTTTGACGAGTTCAAACTTGATGGCAAGCTATCCACCCCGTTGAGCGAGGAGACGCCATTCAGCGCGATCTTATCCGGGGACTACCACATTGGTCAGGATGCCTTAACATTACAACCAGCTTTACTCGAGTTTTTAGGCCTTCAGACACAGATCACAGGGGTCATAAAACACCTCACAACCCCTGCTTATGCTCTGGATCTCGCCTTAGAGTCTACGCTG
>Ga0255758_10005043_pt1 | contig 10952 bp, 14 predicted proteins | sample 011ome_24_FD_179958 | JGI IMG/M metagenome (GOLD analysis project Ga0255758, IMG submission 179958) | Coastal salt marsh microbial communities from the Groves Creek Marsh, Skidaway Island, Georgia - 011513CT metaG (version 2) | ecosystem: Environmental > Aquatic > Marine > Intertidal zone >...
ACCATTTATCAATTATGACAACAATTGTGCTGGTTAGAAAAAATAACGAAGTAGTGGTAGCTGGAGATGGACAAGTCAGTATGGGAAATACTGTGGTTAAAAGTACTGCTTCGAAGATTAGAAAAATTGAAAAAAGAGATGTGGTAGCGGGATTTGCTGGATCGACTGCAGATGCTTTAACTTTATTTGAAAGATTAGAGGCAAAAATTGAAAAACATGCTGGAAATTTATCAAGGGCCGCTGTTGAATTAGCTAAAGATTGGCGAACGGATAAATATTTAAGGAGATTAGAAGCGCTAATGGCTATCGGTGACAAAGATAATAGTTATATAATTTCTGGAACTGGAGATGTTTTAGAACCTGAAGGTGATGTCATTGGAATTGGTTCAGGTGGTAACTACGCATTAGCAGCTGGAAAAGTTTTAATGGAAACAGATAAAAGCGCAGAGGAAATAGCAAAAAAAGCTATTAAAGTTGCTTCAGAGATTTGTGTTTTTACAAATGACAATATCAAGGTTTTAAAAATATAATGGAAAATTCAAACGTAACGCCTTTGGTTCGCAAAGATAAAAATTCTAAAGAAGAAAACTCATTAGTAAGCTCACTATCTCCTAGAGAAATAGTTTCTGAATTGGACAGATTTGTAGTTGGTCAGAACAAAGCTAAGAAAGCTGTTGCTGTTGCATTAAGAAATAGATGGAGAAGGCAGGCTCTTAAAGGTGAGATGAAAAATGAAGTTTTACCAAAAAATATTTTAATGATCGGACCAACTGGTGTTGGTAAAACTGAGATTTCTAGAAGATTGTCAAAATTAGCAGAAGCACCATTTGTTAAAGTTGAAGCAACAAGATTTACCGAAGTTGGATACGTTGGAAGAGATGTTGAACAAATAATACGAGATCTGATTGAAATAGCCATTGGCATGGAAAAAGTAAAAATGAGAAAAGAGGTTCATGCTCAAGCTCAAAAAGCTGCTGAAGAAAAAGTTTTAGACGCTTTGGTAGGTAAAAAAGCAAGTCTTGCAACAAGAGAAAGTTTTAGAAAAAGACTAAGGGATGGTGATCTAGATGATAATGAAATAGAAATTTCAGTGAGTGATACTGGCTCAAACAATACTTCATTTGAAATTCCTGGAATGCCTGGTGCCAATGTAGGTATGATTAATATTGGTGAAATGATTGGAAAATCAATGGGCAATAAAGAAAAAAAGAAGAAAATGACTGTTAAAGAGTCTCATGAAATTTTAATTAATGATGAGTCTGATAAATTAATTGAGCAGGATAAAATTGTAAAAGCTGCAAAAATTTCTACAGAAAATAATGGAATTGTTTTTTTGGATGAAATTGACAAAATTTCAGCAAGAACCGACCGAGTAGGTGGAGATGTCTCTCGTGAAGGTGTACAAAGAGATCTGCTTCCACTCATAGAAGGCACAACAGTAAATACAAAACATGGTCCGATTAAAACTGATCATATTTTATTTATAGCTTCAGGTGCCTTCCAATTAGCAAAACCATCTGATTTACTTCCAGAACTACAAGGAAGATTGCCCATAAGAGTTGAGCTTGAAGCATTAACAAGTGAGGATTTTAAAAGAATTCTTAGAGAGCCAGACTTTAGTTTAATCAAACAATATGTTGCTTTGTTAAAAACTGAAAATGTTGATTTAGAATTTTCAGATGATGGAATTGATACAATAGCCAACATTGCATCTGAGGTAAATACAACTGTAGAAAATATAGGTGCAAGACGACTACACACTATTATTGAAAAAATTTTAGATGAGATCAGCTTCACGGCAACTGATCGTTCTGGTGAGAAAATTATAATTGATCAAAATTATATTAATAAAAATTTAGATAATTTGGTAAAAGATACAGATTTATCAAAATTTATACTTTAAAGACCCTATAAATAACCCAATTCTACCATATCTTTTTTAAAAGCATATTCTATTTGGTCTGATAAATTTCTATCTAATGTTGTGGACCAATTTCTTTTTTGACCTTTGTCAAAAAAATTTATTCTTTCTCCTTTATCATTTTTAGCACTTTCAAGAAAGGTTGATTTTGATTCTAGTTTTTTTAAATTATCAAAAGTAGTTGTTTTGATAGTATTTTCAAATTTTTTATTATCTAATGCAAAGTTAATTTTTCTGAGTTTAAAGATAAAAGTCAGAATTTTTAAAAAAGTTTCTTCTCTTTTGGAAACTAAATCCTCATATTTAATTAACAAATATTTATTATTTGTTTTTAAAGCCTTCCAACTTTGATAGTTTTCTGACCAATTTCCCATGATATCATGCTTGAAGCATTTTCCTAATGTAACAAACTTAACTGTTTCTTCAATGGGTTTACCAACATGTCGAGCATATGAAAGAACTACATTCCTAGGATCCCTAACTATATAAATTACACCCAAGGTATTATCTAAATTAGTAAATGGATATTTTTTTTCATAATTATATAACATATTGTGGGTTTTACAAAAACCAACGGAATTTCTATTAATATATAACTCTTGGCCTTTAACAGAATTTTTGATTATTTCATCAAAATCTTCTAACTTAATTCCCATTCGATCTAAAACGTTTTCATTGGGATATTGTTTAATGTTTCGTAATAATTCAAAATTAAACATTCCCTCTCTTGAAAATAAATATGCTGATAACATTGTTCTTAACAAAGTATTTCCACTTTTAGGATATGAAGCAAGCCAGATAATCATCTTTTTTTTCTTAAATATATATAAAAAGCACCACTTCCACCATCCTCAATTTTTGCATCTTTCATTTCATAAATAATTTTCATTAAATTTTTATTATTAGAAATAAATTCAGGAACTGAATATTTTAAAATACTTAAATCTTTTGAAACATAAGGATCCTTATCATTTTTTGAGTGTATTCCTTTTCCGGTAACAACTATTAATTTATTTATATTTTCTTGATAAGATTTTATTATAAAACTCTCAATAGATTTATTAGCCTCATCAAGAGTATAACCATGCAAATCTATTGATTTTATTTTAAAAGTTTTTTTTTTATCTATTTTTAAGTCTTTATTTGGTAGTTTTTCTTTTTTTGATAGAAAACTTTCCCAATCTTTTTTATCTTTTTCTGAAATATTATTTGTCAATTAAGTTAAAGTATTAACTAGTAGCCAATTTGGATTGGCTGAAGTTGTATCTCTTGAAAATACCCAGGTGTCGTAGATTTTTTTTATTTTTTCTGGATCACCAGATATGATTTTTTTATCTTTATCTTTAATACAAGTTATAACCTCTGCTATAAAATCTACTGTTACATTTAAAATTTTATCTATTTTTTTATGTTCTTTAATCGTTGCAGAATTTATTCCTATAAAAGTTATTTCTGCATAATGTCCTCTTTTACTTCTTTCTTTTAGTGCCTCATTAAACTGATTATAAATTTCTTTATTTAATAAGGGTTTGCTCGATGTTAATTTGTTATCATTGTCACTAAAGTCTGTAATAATTGTTTCATAAGCAATTTTTGCACCATTTAAAAATTCTTTTTGGGCACTTTCATCGAAAGTCTCTTTTTTTAGAGGTGCATGTTTAACAACTGCTTCTTTTAAAATTTTATCAAATTGTGGAGGTGTTTTTCCTTCAAATCCAGTTCTTTTGCCAAGTATTCCTCTTAATCTTAAGAAGATAAATCCAGCAATCATCGCTAAAAGAATTATATCTATGTACTCAAAACTGTAATTCATATCTGTATAGTAATTACTATGTTGATTAATTTCAACTAGCAATTTAGATTGCAGACAAATGAACACAGTTTTATTATCGTTAATTTTAATACCTGCTATCGAAATATTTCTGTTCATAAAAATAGGCTCTGAAATTGGAGCAATTACTACAATTTTATTAATATTCACTACAGCAGTAGTTGGTGTTTATTACGCCAAATATGAAGGATTAAACACTCTCAGATCAGGCTTTACCCAGATAAGAAAAAATAAAGCACCAACATATGAAATGATCTCCGGCGCAGCAATCGCTTTTGCTGCTCTTTTGTTAATTATCCCTGGATTTGCAACGGATATTTTTGGATTTTTATTAATATTTCCTATTTCTAGGAAATTTCTATTAGATAAATTTTTTTATAAATTTAAAAAAAGTGAAAGTGAAACTGAAAAAAAAAATTTTATTGATGGTGAATTTGAAGATATAGAAGACGACAATGACAAAAAAATATAAAATATTAGGAAAATATATTAAAGATATGTCGAGCGAAACTCCCAACATTGAAACATACATCTTTGTAAGAGATTATATTTCAAAATATCAACTAAACATCGACATTAATTCTAAAGCATTAAAAAATAAAATGATTGAAATTAATACAATTTTAAAGTTTGAGGATAAACAAGAAAATAAAAAAAAATATTATTTTAAAATTAATTATTCAACTATTATAAAGATAGAAGAGGAAGTAAAAGAAAAAAAAGATTTAGAGAAAATTATATTGTGTGATGTACAAACCGAAATTTACCCTGAATTAGAAAAATCTTTGTTAAATTTACTTCATGACTCTGGGTATCCAAATGTTAAATTTGAAAAAAAAGTAGATTTTGAGCAACTCTATACTCAAAGATTAAATTAAAAAAAATTCTTTTTAAGATTACTTTTTAAATATTCTTTATGTTTTTTTAGTTCCTCAGCAGAAGGTGAAACGACTTTTTTAAAATAATTCTTACTTTCATTACTTTTAAGACTTGTTTTTGTTTCATCACTCTGGAAATTTAAAGTTGGTTCTTTTTGATCTATTAGATTTATATAAACTTTTGCCAATAAATCACAATCAATCAAAGCTGTATGCTGAGTTCTTCTTGAGTTATCAACTCTATATCTTTTACACAATGCATCTAAACTAACTGGTGATCCTGGAAATTTATCTCTAGCCAAAACTAGAGTATCAACAATTTCATTGTTTAATTTTTTTTTTCCTAAAATAGCTAACTCATTGTTTAAATGGCTTAAATCAAACTCTGCATTATGAATTATGAGCCTTTTATCTTCAATAAATTCTAAAAATTGATCCACAACTTCTAAGAATGTTTTTTGTGTAGCTAGAAATTCATCAGTATAACCGTGAACTTCTAAAGCTTTTTCCGATACTTTTCTTTCTGGATTTAAATAACAATGGAATCTATTTTTTGTTGGAATCAGATCTTGAAGTTCTATACAGCCGATTTCAACAAGTCTGTGTCCATCTCTTACCGATATACCTGTTGTTTCCGTATCTAAAACTACTTCTTTCATTTAAATAATCTCTTTAAGTATTTTTTTTATACCATCATTAACAGATTTCTTTGTAAAATCATTTTTGATTATAAAATCAGATTTTTTTTTTTTATACTTCAATGAATATTGAATATTTTTAAATTTTTTTAACAGTTTTTGATTAAAATTTTTTCTTTTTTTTAAATTTTTTAAAATATCTGATTGCTTAGATTGTATAAAAACCAATATATCTCTTTTTTTATTAATTTTATTTTCTAACAACAGTGGAATATCTAAAATTACGATCTTTTTATTTTTGTGCTTTTTTAAAAATATATTCATTTTTTTTCTTATTTCTTTATGAACAATTTTAACTATTTTTTTTAAATTTTTTTTATTAGCTAAAATTGAATTTGAAATTTCTTTTTTTTCTATTGGAAATGAGAAAATATATTTTGGTAAACTTTTTTTTAATTGATTAAAAATCTTTTTATTTAGTTGATATAATTTAGCAACTTCATAATCAGCATTAAAAACTGGATACCCAAATTTTCGTGCCACATAACTTTTGCCAGAGCCTATATCTCCTAAAATTCCAATTTTAATCATCTATCTAATAGTTTAATAACGTCTTCATCTATTTTAGGTGTTTTTTCATGCCAAATTTTAAAAGCTGAAACAGCTTGATAAATAAACATTAATTTTCCATTTAAAGTTTTATTGCCGAGCTCCCTTCCTATTTTTAAAAAATTAGTTTCACTTGGATTATAAATAACGTCATAAAAAAGTTTATTTCCAGAAATTGAGGAAAAATCAAAATTTAAATTATCTTCTTTTTTTAAACCTAAACTTGTCGCATTAATAATCATGTCAAAATTTGAAATATCACCCCATTTAATTATTTCTAAATCTTTATAAATTTTTCTTAAATTTTCTGCTTTTTCTAATGTTCTATTAGATATTGTTATCTTTGAAACTTTCATTTTAATTAAAGAAAAAATTATTGAGGGAACCACTCCTCCAGCTCCTAAGATTAAGACTTCTTTATTTTCAAGATCATATTCTGTTTTTTCAATACTGGCTCTAAACCCGAATATATCTGTATTATGTCCTATCACTTTGTTATCTTTTTGATAAATAGTATTGACTGACTGAGTACTTTTGGCTTCAGTACTTAATTCGTCTAAATAGGGAATAATTTTTCTTTTAAATGGAACGGTAACATTAATTCCCTCAATTTTATTATCTTTAACTTGTGAAATATATTTTTCTAATTGATTTTCATCTAGTTTTTGCTTTTCATAGATTGCATTAATACCATTTTTTTTAATCCAGTAATTATGCAATTCAGGAGATAGTGAGTGCTCAATAGGATTTCCAATTACTAAAAATTTTTTCATTGATAATTATTTAAGTATTCTTTAATTTTTGTAATGGGTAAACCCATTATAGAGTTTTCATCTCCAACAATATTAGAGAATAAATTTCTTCCCTCACCTTCAATTTGATAAACATTATAGGCGTATAAATCCTCATCTGATATTTTAGATAAATATTTCTTTAGATCCTCTTCAGAAAAATTTTTCATCGTTAGTTCGGCTTTATCTGTATAATTCCATATCATTGAACCATTCTTTGATATACACACTGAACTAATTAAATTATGTTTTTTACCATTAAGTTTTTTTAAAATTATTAATGCTTCTCCTCTATTCTCTGGTTTAGAAACTAATTCTCCGTCTAAATCTATTACGCTATCAGCCCCCAAAACCAATAAATCTTTTTGATTCGAGCTCACCTTATTAGCTTTTAATTCAGCTAAATTTTTTGATATAATTTCTGGAGAAGCTAGTTCGTTAATAAGTGACTCTTTAACTGAATCTTCATCTACAAATGATGGTTTAACCTCACAAAATATATTGTGTTTGTCTAATATTTCTTTTCTAACTTTACTTTGGGACGCAAGAATAATTTTATTTATCATTGTTTAAATATATTTCATGAATTTTTATTATAGATGCAGCTGTTTCTTCAACTGATTTTCTTGTGACATCTATTGATGGCCATCTATATTTTTGAAAGGTTTTTTTTGCATCCATAATTTCCTTTTTAATATTTTCTAAACTTATATATTGTGTGTTTTCAGTTTCTTTTAAAGAATTCATTCTATTTTTTCTTAAATCAACTAATCGCTCTGGTTCTGTGTTTAAACCAACAACGCAGGTAATTTGGGGATTTTCTTTTAATTTTTTGGGTAAAGAATTTTCGTTGACCAAAGGTATATTTGAAGTTTTAAAGCCTTTATTAGCTAGGTAAATTGATGTTGGTGTTTTACTTGTTCTACTAACACCAACCAAAATAATATCTGATTTTTCTATATCGTTTACTAGATTTCCATCATCATGATTCATTGTAAATTGAATGGCTTCTATTCTGTCATAATATTCATCATTCAATACGTGCTGACCACTTGGCTCGTGAGATGCTTTTTGATTAAGTATTTTCGAGAAATTTAGAATCAAATTTCCCAAAACACCAAAGCATGGTATTTTTTTTTCACTACTTTTATTGGCCAGGTATTTGGCCAAATTGTTATCAACAATTGTATAAAGAATTACTGAATTTTTATTTTTTTTTGCATCCTCTAAAATTTTAAGAATTTGATTTTCAGTCCTAGTGAAAGAAAAAGAATGAACTTTATATTCAATATTTTTAAATTGAGCTTTTAATGCTAAAAAAATTCTGTCCAATGTCTCGCCAGTGGAGTCCGATATAAGATAGATTTGATATGTATTAATCATGAATAAATTGTTAATAAATTTGTATTATTTTAATAAAATTACTCAATTTAAATATTGGATAATTATTGTTGTAAAATAACGATTTTATCAACATTAATAAACATATGAATAAAATTATACAATATATTGAATAAAAATTAATTAAGCTTCAATTTAAACAATGTTATTAATTAATAATTGTTATTAAGTTGTTAATAAAATGTTAAAAAAAACTTTTCATCAATATTCACAGAACATAATACTAATACAATAATTATATATATTATTTTAATATGACGCCTCTTCACGAAGTAATACTAAATAAAAAAACAAAAATTAATCCAATATGGATAATGAGGCAAGCCGGTAGATATCTTCCTGAGTTTAGAGAAATTAGAAAATTAAATCCGAATTTTATAAATTTATGTTTAAACGAAAATTTATCCTCGGAAATTACATTACAACCTTTAAAAAGATTTAATCTAGATGCTGCGATAATTTTCTCTGATATTTTAATGCTTCCATATGGTCTAAATCAAAAAGTTGAGTTTGAAAAAGGTTTTGGCCCCAAACTTGGTAAAGTAGATATTAATGAAATGTCTAAATTAGATGAGGTTGATTTTTTCCAAAAAGTTTATCCTGTATACAAAGCAATTAAAAAAGTAAGCACGAATGATTTACTAAAAAATAAAAATACCATAGGGTTTGTTGGCGCTCCATGGACTTTACTTGTTTATATAATAAATCAACAATCTCCAAAAAAAAAATTAAAACAAGATTTTTTTAAAAATGACTTTTTAATTAATAGAATTTTATTAATTATAGAAAAGTTTTTAAAAATTCATATTAAAAATCAAATTGATAATGGCGCAAACGTAATACAAATTTTTGATAGTTGGGCAGGTTTATTAGAAGAAAAAGATTTACCTAATTATGTTTATTCACCAACGCTTAACTTAGTTAATTATGTGAAATCTTTGAACACTCCCGTTATTTGCTTTCCTAGAGAAATTAAAAATTATAAAGAATTTTGTGAAATTGTAAAACCAGATGCTGTTGGTATTGATTATAATGTTGATCCAAAAAAAATTTTAAATCAGATCAAAATTCCTATCCAAGGTGGACTTGATCCTAAAATATTACTTACAAATAAAGAGAAATTAAAAAAAGAAGCAATCAAATATCTGGATATATTTAAAGATCACCCATACATCTTTAATTTAGGACATGGAGTTTTACCCGAAACAGATCCTAATATGTTCGAATATTTAGTGAATACTGTAAAAGATTATCAATGAAAAAAGCTGTAATTCTTTTTAATTTGGGAGGACCTGATAAATTAGATAATGTAAAACCTTTTTTATTTAATTTATTTAATGATCCGGCAATATTAAATTTACCTACTATTTTTAGATATCCTTTAGCTAAACTAATCTCTTACAGAAGAGCCCCAATCGCTAAAAAGATATACCAAGAGCTCGGTGGGTCATCTCCTATTTTAAGACTAACAGAAGAACAATCAAAAGCACTTGAGCAAAAACTTAACAATGACGATCAAGCTTCAGTATACAAATGTTTTATTGTAATGAGATGTTGGCATCCAAGAGCAGAAGATGTTGTAAATCTTGTAAAAAATTTTGACCCAGATGAAATTATATTAATGCCTTTATACCCACAATATTCTGCGGCAACATCTGGTTCATCAATAAAAGAATGGAAAGACATTTCTAAGAAAAATAATTTAAAAGTGAAAACAAGTACAATTTGTTGTTATCCAGCAGATGATAATTTTGTTTTAGCCCACAAAGAGGAAATAATGAAAAAAATTGATACTCTAAATAATTTTAAATTAATATTTTCTGCGCATGGTCTGCCAGAAAAAAATATAAAAAAAGGAGATCCTTACCAATGGCAAGTAGAACAATCAGTAAATAAAATTGTTAAGTCTTTAAATATTAAAAACTTAGATTGGGTGTTAAGTTATCAAAGTCGGGTCGGCCCTTTAAAGTGGATTGGCCCATCTACAGAAGATATAATTGTAGAAAATTCAAAATTAGGAAAACACATTGTTTTGGTTCCTATAGCCTTTGTATCAGAACATTCCGAAACTCTTGTTGAGCTAGATATAGAATATAAAGAATTAGCTGATAAAAATGGTTGTAAAAATTATACTAGAGTGCCAGCTTTGGGAACAAACGCAAATTATATAAAAGCTATGTCAAGTTTAATCATTAACAAACAAGATTACAATTTTAATGGAGAGCTTTCTCCCCCAAAGATACATTGCCCCAATCAATTTGTTAAATGCCCATGTTTAAACCATGAATAGTTATTTATTATTTAAAAGTTTACACTTGATAGCTGTTGTTTCTTGGATGGCAGGTCTTTTATATCTCCCAAGAATTTTTGTTTATCATGTTGAGAATAAAGAAAAAAAAGAAGCCACAGCTATATTTGAGGTCATGGAGAGAAGACTTTTCTTATACATAATGCGTCCAGCAATGATTTTTACTTGGATCTTTGGTTTAATTTTAATTTACTTAAATGGAATAGAAATATTTTCTCAACTATGGATGCAAATAAAAATAGTTTTAGTGATCTTATTATCAGTTTATAATAATTATCTTGGGAGATGCCTTGTGTCTTTTAAAAACAATTCTAACTCGAGATCTTCAAAATTTTTTAGAACAATCAATGAGATTCCAACTGTAATGCTTATTTTTATTGTATTTCTTGCTATTTTTAAGCCAATCTGGGGTTGAAATAACATTCTGAGTATATATATTATTATTATCTATTTAGTCCTTAAAAAATTTAATCATGAATATCCAAGAGTTAAAATTAAAATCATCGGAACAACTTATTACTCAAGCTGAAGAACTTGGTATTGAGAACGCTAGTACTTTAAGAAAACAAGAAATC
>Ga0255758_10005046_pt1 | contig 10947 bp, 10 predicted proteins | sample 011ome_24_FD_179958 | JGI IMG/M metagenome (GOLD analysis project Ga0255758, IMG submission 179958) | Coastal salt marsh microbial communities from the Groves Creek Marsh, Skidaway Island, Georgia - 011513CT metaG (version 2) | ecosystem: Environmental > Aquatic > Marine > Intertidal zone >...
AAAGAACCGGATAGAATTCATCAATTACTGCTTGATCAAATTTTCCCAATCGGGTCAACCCAAGGGTCAACATCGCCCGCCCGCCCCGCAAGGCGGTCGCAGCATCCTCAGGCCAGGTCAAAAGCTCAGGATGACCCATCTGGGCAAAACAAAAATTTGCGGCCGCCAATAGATCGCCGCTGGTATCTGCCAAAGTCCCGTCTAAATCAAAAATAACTGTCTGCATTGCCCCTGCCGATAGATTGTTCAGCGTTTAACTGCCACGACCCGTAACATTGTGCAATGAAACTTGTGCAGCGAGGGCTTGCGCTTTGTGGTCCACCCGATAAAAGAGCCTTGCAGTTTTAGTAATAGGTTGAGATCTTATGCATACCGCCATTGTGATTTTAGCAGCAGGCAAAGGCACTCGGATGAAATCAGAGATGCCAAAGGTTTTGCATGAAGTTGCCGGCGCGCCACTCCTCATGCATTGCATGAAAACAGCGCAAACAATCGAGCCCGAACATTTGATCATCGTGGCAGGTCACGGCAGCGAAGATGTTACCAAAACGGCCAAAACCTACGCGCCAGATAGCCAAATTGTGACGCAAAGCGCGCAATTGGGCACCGCGCATGCAGTTGCGCAAAGCCGTGAAATTTTAAGCGGCTTTGAAGGCGATCTGATCATTCTGTATGGCGACACACCCTTTATAAGGCCAGAAACGCTTGGAAAGCTGGCGCAAGCCCGGCAAAAAAGCGACCTTGTTATCTTAGGGTTCGAAGCAAATGATCCCGGCCGTTACGGCCGTTTGATCACATCCGGAACAGATTTACTTGAAATCGTTGAATATAAAGAAGCTAACGCGGCACAAAAAGATATTACGCTTTGTAACAGTGGCGTTTTGGCTGGCCCAGCTCAACTAATCTTCCAACTGATCGAGCAGGTCGAAACCTCCAACAATGCCGGTGAGCTTTACCTAACCGATTGCATTGCTTTGGCGCGCGCTGCGGGAAAATCTGCGGGCGTGGTGACATGCCCCGAGGCAGAAACGCTTGGGGTAAATTCTCGCCGCGATCTCGCACAAGCTGAGCAGGTCTTTCAAAACAATGCGCGCGCGGCTTTAATGGATGCAGGCGTTAGCCTATTGGCGCCTGAAACAGTGTTTTTAAGCTTTGATACGGTGATTGGCCGCGACGCTCTGATTGAACAAAACGTGGTCTTCGGCGCTGGTGTCACGGTTGAAACCGGCGCAAAAATCCGCGCTTTTAGCCATTTGGAGGGATGCCATGTGTCGCGAGAGGCGGTGATTGGCCCTTATGCTCGCTTGCGCCCGGGGGCTGAAGTTGCAAATGCTGCCAAAATTGGAAATTTTGTTGAAATAAAAAATGCCCAAATTGGCGAAGGCGCGAAAGTCAACCACCTAAGCTATATTGGCGATGCCGATATTGGCTCAGACAGCAATATTGGCGCGGGCACAATCACCTGTAATTATGACGGGGTGATGAAACATCATACGCAAATTGGCCAGAACGTTTTTATCGGTTCAAATACCATGCTGGTCGCGCCGGTCGCCATAGGCGATGGAGCAATGACAGCAAGCGGCGCTGTCATCACCAAAAATGTTCCCGAAGATGCGCTGGCCCTTGCGCGCGCCGAGCAAATCAACAAGCCGGGACTGGCGCGAAAACTTCGTAAACTTTTGGCCAAACGGAAACAGCAAAAAGAAACTGGACAAAGCTGATGTGTGGAATTGTTGGAGTTTTAGGGAAAAATGAAGTTGCCCCTATACTTGTCGAGTCGTTAAAGCGGCTTGAATATCGCGGCTATGACAGCGCCGGGGTTGCCACGACTGAACATGGGAAGTTGGACCGCAGACGGGCCGTTGGCAAATTGGTTGAATTAAGCGATGTGCTGGTGCGCGAACCGTTGCGCGGCCGCGCGGGCATTGGGCATACAAGATGGGCCACCCATGGAAAGCCCACGCTATCAAACGCCCATCCGCATCAATTTGGCGCTGTAAGCGTCGTCCACAACGGAATTATAGAGAATTTCCGCGAATTGCGGCGTGAATTATCCGAGCACAATATCCACGCTGAAACCGATACTGACACCGAAACCATTGCGATGCTTACGGGGCATTTTATTGCCCAAGGGCAAAGCCCTATCGACGCGGCGCGCAGCACGTTGAAAAAGCTAGATGGCGCATTTGCGGTTTGTTTTTTATTCGCCGGATATGACGATTTGATGATCGCAGCACGCAAGGGCTCACCCTTGGCGATCGGGTATGGCAAGGGGGAGATGTTTGTTGGATCGGATGCAATTGCCTTAACGCCTTTAACCAACCAACTCAGCTATCTTGAAGAGGGCGATTTTGCCATTTTAACCCGGCAAAGCGTGGAGATTCATGACAAAAACGGCCAACCCGTTCAACGCGAAAAGCGGATCATTCGCGGCGATAGCAGCCGCTATGACAAGGATGGTTACACCCATTTCATGGAAAAAGAGATTTTTGAGCAACCCAGCGTAATAAAAACCGCAATCACTCAATATTTCAATCCCAAAAAAACGCAAGAAACGCAGCTTAAAGATATAGATTTCAGTCGATTTGATAGAGTTTTGCTGATCGCATGCGGCACTGGCTATTATGCCTGCCTCACGGCAAAATACTGGCTGGAACAATTGGCAGATATGCCCGCTGAAATCGATATTGCTTCGGAATTTCGATATCGCGAGCCGCCCATTACCCCAAATACTTTAGCGATCTTCGTCAGCCAATCCGGGGAAACCGCAGATACCCTAGCTGCCCTGCGCTATTGCGCGGGAAAAGCCGCTGAAATTTGGTCGGTAACCAATGTCGCGGAAAGCTCAATCGCCCGCGAAAGTGACGTCAATTTTCCCATTTACGCCGGAATTGAAATCGGTGTTGCATCAACAAAGGCCTTCACCTGCCAATTAACGGTTCTGCTCGCAATCGCAATGAAAGCAGCAGAGGTTCGCGGCGCTATGAGCGCGCGCGCGCACGAAACCTTATCTCAGGCGATTTTGGATCTGCCGGCCTTGATCAACCGCACGCTTGATCAGCGCGAGGCCTATCAAACAGTGGCCAATGATCTGGCGAAAAGCCAAGATATCTTATTTCTTGGGAGGGGTTTAATGTATCCACTGGCGCTTGAAGGGGCGCTAAAGTTAAAAGAGATCAGCTATATACACGCCGAAGCCTATGCAGCGGGTGAATTGAAGCACGGACCGATTGCGTTGGTGGATGGCGCCGTGCCGGTGGTTGTGTTTGCCCCTAAAGATGCCTTATTCGAAAAAACCATCTCCAACATGCAAGAAGTGATGGCGCGCAAAGGCAAAATAGCCCTTTTCTCTGAGCCTTCAGGGCTTGAAGCGGCTGGAGAAGACCTTTGGCATAAAGTTTCCATGCCGCCTTGCCATGAAGCTCTCACGCCAATTTTATACGCTATTCCCGCGCAATTATTGGCCTATTACACTGCCGTGGCGATGGGGACGGATGTTGACCAACCGCGGAATTTGGCCAAGTCAGTCACAGTGGAATAAATGGAGATGAATATAACTATTTCACCAAGTTCACTATTAAACAATCTTTTTCTAATGACCTTTTCAAAACGGAATAAACCATCTTACCATTAGAAAACTGTGTGGTCAGAAATGCTTATAAGTTATGAGAAAAATTCAGAGGGAGATAATATTTGACTACATACAACACATCTTCTGACGCTGCTAATACCATGATTAGGGCATTTTTAACAAAAATTGGTGAGGAATACTTAGGTCACTACTTCAATACAGGTAGCGGAAAAGGGAAGGAAATTTGGACTAGAATTAAAGAAAAAACGTTTAATAAAAAATGTGCTTTTTGTGGGTGATTATCTGATAATTTGACCATGGAACATTTAATCATGTTCAACCGTGACCAATGTGGGTTACATCATCCGGGTAATATTGTTCCTTGCTGTAAATCGTGTAACAAACGCCTTCCAGATACAAAAAAATATTATGATTGGCTTGAGCAACTGGAAGCAGTCTGTAAAACTATTGAAGATTATAAAATAAGGAAAAAAAAGATACTCAAGCATATAAAAGATGAAAAATATCCAGATTTAACCGATGACGAAGTAAATGCATTAAGAGCGGTTGCAATGAGTCTATATGAGAGAACTTCATCCGAGTTAGAAAAATCTATAAATTTATTCAAGGATATTCATAAAACATTGGTCCGCAGGAGATGATTGTATTCACCTCTCAAAACACTCGATGACCGTGGAATAGTTTTCAACGGACGAGGTTTTACAGGGTTTCTTTGTTTACTGCAGTGTTAAGGGTGTCCCAGCTCTGGCATTCACTACATTCTGAATATCAAGAGTCGCTTCTTAAAATCATAAAACAAAATATGAATTTAACATGGGTTATCGGACGATTGCGCAGTGGTTGAATAAAAATACTCATAAAACAATGACGGGGCATGAGGTTAAGAATACTGATATCTTTTCTATTTTGAAAAAGAAGAAATTGCGTTAGGGCAGGTTGATTATTGAATTAAATTTAAAATGAAAAACACGGGTATAGCTATCCTTGACCCCCCATAATTTCGAAAGGTGAAAATGAACAGATATGAAACGATGCCCAAAGACCTTCCAAAACCAATTGACGATGGTGCTTGCGACCATTTGATAGGAACGAAATTGCCTAACATTGGTCTAATTGCGACAGACGGTTCAATTGTGAACTTATCAGCCCAACTAAGGAAAACAGTTGTTTATTGTTATCCCATGACGGGAAAACCAGGCGTCCCTTTACCAGAAGGTTGGGATGAAATTCCCGGTGCACGGGGTTGCACGCCTCAGAATTGTTCATTCAGAGACCACTATGTTGAATTATCTGCGCTTGGGGCAAACATTTTTGGGTTGAGCACACAAAGTAGCGAGTATCAGAAAGAAATGGTTGAGCGACTTCACCTACCGTTTTTGGTGCTGAGTGATGTTAACTTCAAATTTTGTGACGCAATGAGACTCCCAACTTTTGACGTAAACGGTATGCGTTTATTAAAACGGGTCACACTGATTGCTGAGAGTAATATTGTTGTGAAAGTCCATTATCCTATTTTTCCTAGTGACTCAGACGCGGCTTGGGTCATTGAACAACTATCCCATTGATAATAATTGGTCAGCAGCGTCGTAGCTTGAGTATAACGGTCACCTTGGAATAAATCTTGAAATATGAAATGAGAATGCAAAGATCCAACCTCCAGCAAAAAAATCGGCACCCAACTTCTTGCCTGAATAGACAGTCGAGAAGGCCGTGTGACCCGATTTCGTTTGATTGAGTCCCAATATAACCCGGATTAAAATTTTAGCCGTATCCATAGTTTCCTAAGAAGGCGCTAGTTACCTCCCCGAACTAAGCTTCGACAAACCCAAAAACATCGGGGTTATGCGCAGCAAACTTTCAAAAAGACAAACATCCGCTCGCCGTAATTAAAGCCTCGTTCAAAGTTTGCAACCCGCTTCAGAGAACGCAAAATACCAAAACAAGGCGGGCGGTATTATTTTCACATTTTTTCCTTATCAAGATCGTTAATCAACGAGCTATAGAAGGATTTCGCTTTCTAATTGTTATTAATTCGGCTGCCAACTGCGTTGTGTCGGAACAAATAAATTCACCGTGTCACCGATTGAAAGCACGCCCGGTCGTTCGACCCAAGCGGTGATCCCGCGCCGCCCCTTGGCTGCGCTTTTGAACGCTTTGCCATGACCTGGACGATCCATTTCAATTTCTTTGGCCGGCCAATTGCACGGCGCGTTTTCCAAGTCAACTGTAAGGGTGGTGCCGGCTTCCGTTTGCAGCCGCGAACCGGGTGGAATATGCGTGAAATCAGGTAGCCCAGCGATAACGATCGATGCTCCAAGCCAGCTTGGATCAAGTTGCGTCAAGCCAATACTCGCTGCAATTTCGGCATTTTCCTCTGCGGACAAGATTGAGAGCTGACGCGTATTTCGTATTTCGGTACCTTTAGGGTACAGCATGCTCACGCGCACGCAAGATGGGCGCGTTGCACCAGAATGCGCTTCCCCAATGATACCCTCAAAGCTAGCTTCAGCACTTGTTAGAGCTTCAGACCTGATATTATTTTCCGGCCTAGAAACCCGGCCCAACCAAGCGATAGTGCCTATAAAATCGGTTTTAACAAGGCAAGACATGCAAAGTCCTTTCTGTCACATATGACGCAGCAAAACGGGATAGCGATTTTAACGCTGGGTTTTTTTAATGAATTATATTATATCCTTGCAACATAAGCTTGGGCCGTCATTTGGTGATACGTGACGCCCTTTAACCCAAGATCAACGGGTTCGGGGTCAACCACTTCAATTTTGGCGTCAGAGGCCAGCGCATAGCGGAGCGCGATATTGGTAATATTCACGCTGAATGAAGTGCCCATAAAAACAAAATGCTCCGCCTCACGCATCCAGCTTTCCGCCAGAGACATGCGGTAAAGCTCTGTGTAATATTCATCGAATAATAGCACGAAAGGCTTCAAAGAATGCTCGACTTCTGGGGCTAGGGTAGTTTTGGAAATTTTAAAGGTCTCTAATAACGCGGCTTTAACCTCGGCATCGTTTTCAAGGTTAGAACAGGTTGCGACAACATTTTCCCAAGGCGCATCAATCAGCTCGACCTCATCGCCTTGCGCATGCAACACCGTTACCTTATCCAAGCGGCCATGAATCGGTATATAATCAGCATTTCCCGCCTTCCCGTCTAATCCATCAATGTTTTGGGTGATAAGTTTCTTATCAGCCAACCAATCATGCACATTATTCGGCTGAATATGCCGATATGACGCAAACCTTCGGAAATACCATAGAAGAAATTCATCTGGATGGGCCAAATACATCGCACGAGTGGCCATTTCTTGAGGTGTATAATTCACGCTCCCGATTGTCCAAAAACCATCTTTGCCTCTGAAGGTCGGAATGCCACTTTCAGCACTGACGCCGGCGCCGGTGATGTATAATCGAGACATTTCTTTTCCTTCTAATGGTTCAGAATTTACGCTGGGTCATAGAGCTTACGCTCATCTGCAAAACGATTTTTACATAGATAAGACCTTAGAAACCGCCATGTTGTGCAGCCCTCATTTGAACATTAACAGCCTCACTTTTCTTAGCGGTAAACCTAAAATTTAACACCGCGCCTGCAGCCTGATCTTTCTCTAATTGGCATCCAAAACGGCGTGAAGGAATTGTTTTGTTCGTTCATTTTTAGGATTGTCCAATAGCTCTTTTGGGGGACCCTGTTCCAAAATCTTTCCTTCCGTGAAAAAACAAACGCGATCCGATATTTCTCTGGCAAACCCCATTTGATGCGTTACCATGATCATTGTCAGATCATATTCCTTATTCAGTGACCTGATAACATTCAAAACCTCCCCCACAACTTCAGGATCCAAAGCAGACGTGATTTCATCCAAAAGCATGAGCTTTGGACGCATCGCAAGCGCTCTTGCTATCGCCACCCGTTGCTGTTGGCCGCCAGATAATCGGCTAGGGTGCTGATCTTTTTTACTGCTCAAGCCGACCAGTTCGAGCAATTCAAGCGCCCGTTCTTCGGCAGCCTCTTTATTCATACCAAGGACCTGCATCGGCGCTTCGATGCAATTTTGCAGCGCCGTCATATGCGGAAACAAATTAAACTGTTGAAATACCATTCCGATTTTAGAGCGACGTTGCCTAAGATGCTTTTCATCCGCTTCAATGATCGAGCCGTTGGAAGCCATATGGGTGAGCGGCTTGCCATCAAAATGAATTATACCACCATCGATTTTCTCCAACGTCATCAGCACTCGGAGCACGGTTGTTTTCCCTGAACCAGACGGACCAATGATTGATATCATTTCATTTTTTTTAATCTCTAAGTTCAGTTTATCGAGGACAACTAGGTCACCATACCTTTTTGTCACCTGATCAAACTTAACGATACAATCATCTTTTTCTGCCATGTCTCAACTTTTCTATTTCTACCGAGTCGTTTTGCCTTGAGCTTTGTTCACGCGTTTCTCAAGCCGTCGCACGCACATTGCGGCCGGGATTGATAAGGTCAAAAAGATCACTCCAACCATCGTGTAGGGCTCTAAATATCTATAATTATAACCGCCAACGGCCGTGGCGGCGTGAAACAGCTCGGCCACTCCGATGGTTGACAGCAAGGGCGTATCTTTAAAAATACCCACGAGATAGTTCCCCATGCCAGGAATAGCGATTGGAAATGCTTGTGGCAGTATAATTCTTCTATAGGCATAGGCATTAGAAAAATTTAACGCTCGGCAAGCTTCCCACTGAGCTTTTGGAACGGCTTCTAAAGCCCCCCGGTAAACCTCGCAGAGATACGTTCCAAAATGCAGACCAATGGTGAGCATCCCGCAGACCCAAGCCGATAGGGTTATTCCAAATTGAGGCAGCACGAAATAAACGAAAAACAATTGTATCAAAAGCGGCGTCGAGCGAATAAACTCGACGATTTCTCTTGTGATCATATTCAGTATTCTGGACGATGTTTTTTGCCCCAATAGAAAAACCAACCCCACAAAGACCGCAATCAAATATCCGATACCAGCTGCAAGAATGGTGTTGCCCGTTGCGCGGATAAGCGCCGGAAAAATTTCATATGCGAAATCCCATCTGAACCCGATTTCCATTGTTCAATGATCTCCCAGTCCAACTTTGCGTGCGGCAACAACCTCTAGCCACCGCAAGAATGGAACAAGTGCAAACCGCGCCATGATATAATAGATTAGCAAAGCTGTTCCAAAGCTTTGAGCTGACAGCCAGGTGATAGAATTAATTTGCCGGGCCTCAAAAGTTAAATCAACAACGGTAACTAGAGCAACCAGTGCCGTTGCCTTCAACAATTCCACGGTTAAATTCGAAATGGGTGGCAGAATTATGGGAAAAATCTGCGGAATAATGATCCTGCTCATACGTTTCGCAGGTGTAAAGTTAAGCGCATGGGCTGCCTCCCATTGGCCTTGCGGCACAGCCAGAATTCCGGCTCGGACGACCTCTGCGCCATACGCCCCAAAATTGAGCCCCAGCGCAAGCACACCGGCGGAAAATGCCTCTAAAGACACGCCAAAGAAGGGTAAAACATAATAAGCCCAAAACAGTTGGACCAGCAAAGAAGTTCCCCTGAAAAACTCAATATAAACAGTTGCTATCCCCTGAATAGCGGCGTTTTTCGACAAACGCATCAATCCAAAAATCATGGAGATAATAAGAAAAAGGAAAAAGGAACATACAAACACCTTCACGGTCGTGACGGTTCCAAATAGCAGGGTGACGCCGTGTTCGGACAAGAACTCTAAATAATTCAATGTTCAGCCTTAATAATGGTAAATCAGACGACCCAAAAACAGGCCGTCTGATTTCTAACCTGAAAAAGGGTTTATTTGGTTGCGCAAGCCCATTCTGTTGTCATAGAGGGCGGTGGCAGTTGCGCGCGATCATACCCATATTTACCGGCGCGTTCCAGCATCGTGTCGGGACTTGCCATTACCTTCGCCAAAGCCGCGTTGAATGCTTGTCTGAATTCCTCATCAGATTTTCTAAAGCCAATGCCAACAACGTTTAACGTTTCTTTTGGCATCAATTTCGGGTCAGTCACTTCGAATTGCCCACCAGTTTTTGCTTCATGCTCTTTCGCACCGAAAAACGTTTGCACCGCAACATCTGCTCGGCCGGCTTTCATTGCAGCTAAAATGCCAACTTCGCCTTCTACCAAAAGCATTTGACTATCTGGCACGCCATATTTCTTTGCAGCTTCAACCGTATTGAAGCCCGTGCCTGTAACCAGCTTGGCCCCCGTGTCGATGACGTCTTGATAGTTGTTGATATTTTTTGGGTTTCCTTTGGGCACCAGCATAGCATCACCAAACACACCAATAGGATCTGAGAAGTTTATGTTTTCACATCTGCTTTTCAAAATATACATGCCGCCTGTGATCATGTCCGAGCGGTTTGCGTTTATTCCAGGAATCAGACCAGACCATTCAAAAACTTTCGTTTCATGCTCTTCTATTCCCATTTCTTCCAAAACGGTCAAAGCTATCGCGTTCACAAAACCCAAAGCTTCGCCATTGTCGCCCGCATAGGCCCAAGGCACCGCTGTTCCGAAACCAAGCCTTAATTTATCTCCATTTGCCAATCGTTCCGTCAATGTTTCTGCCTGAACAGAAGACACCGTAAATACGGATGCCAAAAGGACCGTCGCTACTTTAAAGAATCGTGTCATTGCTTTCCCCATCTGATAATACAATTTAAATTGTACCAAAAATAAAACATCGTGCATAGTTTGTTACCATGCAGGGGAAGTAAAACTGATTTTTATGATAGATTAATTGCGCCAATGCACAAAATTACAACAAAATTTATCAAATAAGAGGGCTTTTATGAAGGAAAATATCACTAGCGCTGATGCAATTATTTTAAATTTATTGCAGAAAGATGCAAAACTTGGCTTAGATGTTTTGGCCTATGAAACCGGCTTATCTGTCGCATCAGTTCAAAGGCGGCTAAAGTCTTTGAGAAGTAGAAAGCTCATCCTTGGTGACGTAGCGATTGTAGATCCGGTAAAAGTTGGTCTGCCAATGACCTTCATCGTATTGGTTGAACTGGAGCGGGAACGCATTGATCAGATAGATGCATTTATTCGCCGTGCCCAAGATGAACCCTTGGTTCAACAATGTTATTACGTGACCGGTGAAGCTGATTTTTGTTTAATCTGCGTCGCTAAAAGTATGTTTGATTTTGAAGATTTAACAAAGCGCCTCTTTTTTGAAAACTCTAACGTCAGACGTTTCAGAACATCTGTGGTCATGGGAAACAAAAAGGTAAGCCTAAAAATACCAGTAGAACCTAATCTAACTTAACATTTCTGTCCTAACCGCACCT
>Ga0255758_10005048_pt1 | contig 10944 bp, 8 predicted proteins | sample 011ome_24_FD_179958 | JGI IMG/M metagenome (GOLD analysis project Ga0255758, IMG submission 179958) | Coastal salt marsh microbial communities from the Groves Creek Marsh, Skidaway Island, Georgia - 011513CT metaG (version 2) | ecosystem: Environmental > Aquatic > Marine > Intertidal zone > Salt...
TGCCGCCACCGCCGCCCGGGGCGGCGCAGGGCGCGCGCGCACCCGCGACGGCGATGCCCGGTGCGCTGGTGGGGGCGCCGCCGACGCTTGCGGCGCACGGAGGCGCGGGATTCGGTGGAGGACCGGCGCTCGCGCCGCAGTTTGGGGTGCTGCACGCGCCGATTCGCGGGAGCGGTGGGGGTTTTGGTGGGGGTGGTGCGCCGCCGATGATGATGGGTGGTGGTGGCGCACCGCCGCCGATGATGATGCGTGGTGCGCCGCCGATGATGGCGATGGGCGGACCGGGGCCGATGATGATGCCGCCAGTGGGCATGGGCGGGCGGCCGATTCCGGGGCAGTTTCGTGGGATGGCGATCACGCATCCGAGTGGGTTATCGCCGGATTTGTTGCCGTTGTTTATGCCACGACCGCCGTTGAAGTGGCTGCCGCCGCCGGCGAAGATGCGGAAGACGCAAGCGTTGAGCGGCGTCGCGGCGGTGGCGAAGACGGCGTTTGAAGACTCGACAAAGACAAAGGTAAAGGCAAAGACAAAGCGTGGTGCGAAGAAGAACGCTGGTGATGATGACGAAGATGAGGGCGAAATCGACGAGGGTGATGGTACGCGCAAGCCGAGTGGGGTGTTTGTGCGCGTGAGTAAAGAGGAGAAATTACGCGCCAAGGCGGAGGCTAGGGCGGAAAAATCTCGCGCGCTGGTTGACGCCGCTTTGAAAGATTGGAATCCGAAGGACGATCCAAACGCCACGAGCGATCCTTACCGCACGCTGTTCGTCGGACGACTTTCTTATGAAGTCAGTGAAGATGACTTGCGTCGTGAATTTGAGCATTACGGCGCGGTGAGCTCGGTGCGTCTCGTGCGCGACGCCAAGGACGCCTCCAAGCCGCGCGGTTACGCGTTCGTCGAATTCGAACGCGAAGGCGACATGAAGGCAGCCTATCGCGGTATGGACGGCCGAAGAATCGATGATCGACGCGTCGTCGTTGACGTCGAGCGCGGTCGCACGTCTGACGACTGGCGCCCACGACGTTTGGGTGGCGGTCTCGGTCGCACTCGCGCGGGCGGAAGGAAGGACAACGTCGTCGCTCCCGGACGCGAGCGGGCTCGCGATGAAAGACGCGGCGATGGCGACGATAGGCGCGTCGATGATAGGCGAAACGACGATAGAAGGTACGATGACAGGCGGTACGATGACAGGCGGTACGATGACAGGCGGTACGACGACAGGCGGTACGATGACAGAGGCGGTCGAGACCGCGCGCGTTCAAGAGACGCACCGCGACGTTCTCGTTCTCCTCCGCGTGCGCGGTCTCCTCCTCGAGCGCCGGCACCGCCGCCGCCACCCCGTTCGCCTTCGGAAGAGGAAGAAGGAGAGGTGGGCGAGCTCGCGCCTCCACCGCCCGCCGATGATAGAAAACGCGATCGTCGCGAGAGAAGCCGTTCGCGCTCGCGCTCGCCGCCTCGAGCGGGGTATAGAGACGATTCGCGTGACCGTAAACGCTACCGCGACGATCGGAGTCGTTCTCGTTCTCGAGAGCGTCGGTACCATCGATAGAATCCATCACGAGTTGGCTTTGGAATTGTAATTTACGTGTGATTTTTCAAAATTGGCCACATAGTGTGGTCACATAGTGTGATTATCGTGTTAATATAAGCTTGCGCTTTTCTCGAGACGTTTCTTCGAAAACAGTCGCGAAAAGTCGCCAAATCCGTTCGTTGGGCCGGCGGCGGCTAGCAGCGCCACGAAGAGCACGACGCTGACTTTGTAAAGAACACAATCGTGGCATTCAATAAGAACAACGCCGCGATTAGTGTCGTGAACGCGGCGCTCAATACTGGAAATCCCATCGTCGCCATGGCGTGCCTCGCGCTCTCTTCGCGCGTCGCTCCTGATTGCCTCGCGGCGTGCGCGTACGCGTGCCCGATGTGAATCACGTAATCGACGGATAAGCCAATCAAGATGACGAGACAGATACCTTCGAGGAATCCGAGAGTCCATCCAAGAGACACAATGGAGCTCACGACGACAACCAAGATGGTGAGAATGGCGAAAATCGAATAGAGCATGATGACAACATTTTGCGTGGAGACGAGCGTCGTGACGGCGCTGATCCCGAGCGTTGTCGCCGCGGCGACGTAGGCGCCATCGCGCATAGCGGTGACGGTATCCATCCATAGCCACGCTTCAGAGGCTTGATATCCATTCTTGAGCCCGTCAGGTGCGCTCGCCATTTGTTCGGTCATGTAGGCTTCCCATGCTTCGTACGACGTTTCGAGGTTGCCGACGGGCGCCGTCCAGAGTACATCCGTACCAAATTGAAAGCCGATGATTTTCAACTTTCTGGTCCCTGAAGAATCATAATAGAACGCCGAGTTCAACGGTTGTTGAGCATTGTAGTATGATGTGGCAGTGGCGAACAAGTACAAGCATTCGTAGAAGGAGCCGGGGGCGATGGGTAACGCCGCCGCGTTGGCGCCGGCGCTCGTGAGGCAATGCGTCGTGAAGTCTGTCACTTGTTGTGAGCTGGCGATGAGGGCATTTTGGTCGCCAAGCCACGAGTCAAACGCGGTCATCCAGCAGTTCATGCCGTTTTCGTACGCCATGTTCGATTGAGTATCCGTGCAAAAGGTTTTCAACCAGTTTTGTGCTTCCGCTGACGTTAAATCAAGCGTGGTGTCGTATTCGATGGTGGTCTTCGAATCAGGATCGAGATGATCGCCATTATCTACAGCTTTCACGCCCCACACAACATCCACCCATACTTGAGATTCAGTTGAGCTCTTGAACACGCTTCGAGTGTAGTAGGAGAACTTGGTGAGCATATTGGAATCGGGCAAGAGTTGAACTTCAGAATCCGACGGCGTGTCGAGTTGCAACGCGCCAAACATACCTCCAGAGAAAATACCACAGAGCACGAGTACGAGTGGCCAACGAATCTTGTTGACGATTGGAAACACTTTTTCTCCGAGAATTCTCTCTTCGATTGAGCGAGTATCACGTTTGGAGTCAATCACGTCGCCTTCTTTCACCGCAGGTTTGCCAGCGGCGGCTGCGTTTTTATTAGCGCGATATCTGCGAATCGATCCCCAGAAATCGAGAACCCAAGAACCAACGCTGTTCTTACCAGAAATATCGTGCTTGATGACGCGATCGTGCTGCCACGCGAGAAGAGCAGCAAAAATCGTAATGTCATACAAGTAATCGAACAACACCATGCCACCCATGAAGAGGGCGAAGACGCGAATCGGAGCGATGGGCGTGATAGCGTTGGAGAAGAACGCGGCTGACGTCGTGAGACTCGTCAATAACATCGCCCAGCATGAGTCCCAGTAGCATCGCTCGGCGACTGTTCTTGAGTTTGCGCCAGGCAAGCAACGGCACTTGGCCATCATCCATTTGTCGTACATGACGAAACAGTCGTCGGCGCCAATTCCGGCGATGACAAAGACGCCGATGAAGTTTAGAAATGGGAAAAACGAAATCCCGCACAGCGCACCAGTCAAGAACAGAGCCGACGGGAAAGCCATGATAATTTGCACCACGCCACCCAGTGTCAACAACACCGACCCGGTATGGAGCCACATAAGAACCAAGATGACGACGATGGCGCTCGCCGCCAACGCCATGTCTTCGATGAGCTTTTCGTCGACGACCTCTTCACGAACGCTGTTATTGTCATAATCCCACGCCACGGTGAAGTACTCGCTCGAAGACGATGCAGAGCCTGATTCGTACACACCCTTCCAAAAGTTAATTCCACCAGACCACTTGTTTGTGTTTGGAAGATAACCCCTAGTGTACGACAAGTCGTCGACACCGCCCACGCCAAAAAACGTATCCAACGCCGCGGTGCTGTACGGCAACGATGCGTCGGTAGAGCACACGAAACTGTCGTCAGCCGCCTTACCCGTAGCACATGCCACAAGACTCGCCTTCGCCGTGGCCAACGACGCTTGAAGCGCCGAGTTCGTTCGATAATCATTGCAGCTCGTGTACCCCTTCGACGAATAAAAGTACGTCGCGTACGAGTACGCGCGTTGGCAGCGCGCGTAATCATCCGGGTTGAATACGTTCGACGACGTGTCCGAATTCAATCCCCACCACTTCCATGCCTCGCCCGTGTTCTCCCCCGTGGGCAACGGCAACGTACACGACTCATCCCGCTTGCAGTACGTCGAGTAGCCGCTCGCCGCCATGATGGTGTCCTCAAAAAATTCGCACGCATCCGCCATGGCATTCGGGGACAACAAATCCACTCCCGCCTTCGCCGCGAAAATCACATTCAAGTTCTGGCTACTCGACACAAACGTCGTATCGCTCCCATCTTCCACCGCACACGTCGTCGTCGCCGTCGATTGCAACAAAGAACGACGCTTCGCGGAATCAAAATCAAAATCCTCCACCGGTTGGTCCCCCCGCGCCAACAACCGCCGCCGCCGCCGTCGCGTCGCGCGCCGCCTCCTATCCATCGGCTCCCCAGCATTCACCGTCGACTCACCATACACCCCCAACGGCGCGTACGCATTCGCAATCGCCGTCCCGCGCGTCTCCCACCCCTCCGTGTTAATCTCCAACCCCGCCACCGCGTACCCGATGCCCCCGAACGCGACCGCGCACACCAGCGTGGTGGTGCACGTCACGCACGGCCATCGCGTGATGGCGGTCAGCACGCAATTCGACGCGCGCGACGGCGTCGTCGTCGTCGTCGTCGACTCCGTCGTCGTCACCATCGACACGCTGTCCTCCGCCGTCGTCTGGTCTGACGCGCGAAACGTCACGCTGACGTGGACGCACAACCCTAAACCCTATACCCTGGCGGTCGACGCACCACGTGTACGGATTTTATTTTTTTTTGTGTTGCATGCATTCGGACGTCGCGCGTGCGCGCACGTCGGCGTCGGCGGCATTCGTCGCCGCCGTCGGTGCTGCGTTTCGGTGCGTATGTCGTCGTCGTCGTCGTGGTGGTCGTTGTGGTCGTTGATGTCGTCGTCGATGTCGTCGTCGATGTCGTCGTGTGCGTGCGAGATGGAGGTGATGACGATGATTTCGTGGTAAAAGGTCCGATGCGCGTATACGCATTCACACGCGACCGGTCGACGGTCGTGGTTTCGCGACGGATGATGACGAACGATGCGATTACGATGCGATTCGCGGTGGTTGGGTGATGGCGACGCGCGTGGGGTCGTATGCGATGTTTTCGTGCGCGGGCGCGCGCGCGCGAGGCGCCGGCGACGCGCGAACGCGTCGCGCTCGCGCGCGCGCGGTGAAGATGCGCGTCGGTGATACGGCTGCGGCACTGGTGAGCGATGCAGTGCTCGCGAAAGGCTCGACGCGAGATGGATTGCATTCGCGAGAGGCGACGACAAGTCGCGCGCCGCTTTACGATACGCGTCGGGCGCTTTGTATTCGTGCGCTTTGACGTCACGAGGGCGGCGTATATACATATGTCTTCGCGGCGTGCGCGCGAGCGATCGTGTTGTTGGTGTTTCTGTGCGCGCGCCCGTGCCGAGCGTCGTATTCGGGAACCCGCGTCGGCGTCAACGTTCTCGCGGCGAATCGCGTTTGCTCATTCGTTGTTTTCGCGCGAACGAACCGTATCGCGCCGGTGACGAACCATAACGTATACAAAGTCTGATCCATCACTCACATGTGAGAACCGCACGCACGCACACACATACGTCACACTTGCGCTCGATGTATTTATTGTTTGACAAAGACTGACTGCAAAAAACGCGCCCGCAGATGACTTTCAGCCAGGCGCGCGTCGGAGACGTGGAGCCATTCTGGCGACGGTTCAACACCGAGGCGTGGGAACCCGAATGGCGAACGCTCGTGGATGTTTTAGACCGCGAGCACGTATCAGTGAGCGTTCGAGCCGCGGTGGAGCGTTTGAACGCCGGGTTAGCGAGCGAACACGAGCGCGAACGGCTCGCTGTCATGGCGGAGTGGGTGGAGTATTTAGATGGCATGGCGACGCACGAGGACGCCACGATAGCGTGTTTGACGCTTGAAAGTGCGTTACAAGTTGGTGAATGTGACGTGATCGATAAACTCGTGAGTATTGCGTGTGATGATAAAGCGACGCACAGTAACGAGTCGCGGCTGCGCGCGCTGGAATTGATGCGAGGCGTCGCCATTCACGCGCCCGCGTTGCGTTCAAATCTCGTCGGTGAGCACATGGAGACGTTGCTCGGACGGTTACGAGATGACGACACGCCTTCCAGTGTTAAAGGGTACGCATTAGAGTTACTTCTTGCCGTCGTCGCCGACGATCAAGAGTACCAGCGCGATTTCATGCGTAGAAACGGTATAAGCACGACGTGCTCTGTGTACGCGAAGAGTCGAAACGTCGACGTCGAGTTGTGTGAGCGTGCGAGCGTGTTTATTGGCGTCTTTGTCGGTGTCGTACTTCCAAACGGCTCGTCTATGGCGCTGTCCGATGCGCTCATCGCGGATGCGATGGTATCCGTCGAAGATGCCATCGGCGCCGAGGAAAGAGACGCCATCGTTGAGCGTGGAAAGCGCGCCGCCGAAACGTCGATTATATAGGAGCTTAGGGTCGCTTAGAGTTGGTGTTGTAATGTAATTGAGTTAGTATATACAAGCAAAGTCTCGCGCCGGCTTCGGCGCGTGACTTGATGAGGAATTTATGTCGCTTGCGCGCGCGTGTCTTTGGATTTTCGTTTTTTCGTTTATTCTTCGGCGTCTTCATCCGTGCTCGGGTAGACGATTTCGCAATCGTCATCCATAATTTCGCACGCAGTGATGGGGTTGGTCACGTCATCTGTTAATTCCGAACCCATCTTACTCTTCAGCTGTTGTCTCTTGCTCAACGGTCCAAAGTTGGCCGTCTTCAACGTATAGTTTTCATTGATTTCGTTGAAGAGCGACTCGGACATGTTCATGTCGGTCACTTCGCACTCGACGTCAACGAGCACACAGTGAGATTCTTCTTGCAACCACGCGCGCTCGTGCACAATGTGCTTGATGGATGCGCCAACCTTGGCAATCTTGTTGCACAAGCCGGCGATTCCGCCTGGTCGATCGGGGACGACGCACGAGAACCGAACGAGACGTCCGTCGGCAACCAAACCACGTTCCAAAACATATCCGAGCGTGCTGGTATCAATGTTACCGCCACACATGGCCACAACGACCGTCTTGCCTTGAAGTTCCGGAAGCTTACCTGCCAAGCACGCAGCCAAACCGGAGATACCCGCGCCTTCTTGAATGAGCTTTTCGTTCTCGAGCAAACGAAGCATGGCGACGGCGATGTCGGACTCGGACACCAAGACAACCTTATCGATCAAGTCCTTGACGGTTTGGAACGATCGCGGTCCGACAGTAGGGACGGCAAGACCATCCGCCAACGTTGCGGTCGTCGGCGCCTTGACTGGCTCACCCGCGGCGAGCGCCATGGACATGGATGCGCAGCGCTCCGGTTCGACGCCGATGACCAAACAGTTAGGCTTCAATTGCTTAATCGCCAAAGCCACGCCCGCGATTAAACCACCACCACCAACGGGGATGACCACCGCATCGGCGTTACGTACGTCCTCTAACATCTCAATCCCAACAGACCCCGCGCCCGAAATGATTTCAAAGTCGTCGAAACCGTTGATGTACTTCAACCCCTCCTTCGTGACGTACGTCGCGTGCGCGTGCGCCGCAGCATCCGCAATCGTATCCCCTTCTAAAATCACTCTCGCACCAAGTTTTCGGCACTTGGTAATCTTCGTCAACGGCGCAATCGACGGCATAATCACCGTTACAGGAATGTTTAACAACTTGCCGTGATACGCCAACGCCAACGCGTGATTCCCCGCGCTCGCCGCGATCACCCCTCGTGCTCTCTGCTCCGCATCGAGCGCTAAAAGCGCATTCCGCGCCCCACGTTCCTTAAAACTCCCAGTAAACTGCTCCCATTCATGTTTCAAGTGCAAATTCATCCCCGTTTGCTCGCTCAACGCCGCGCTGTGCGTGCAACGACTGCGCACCACCCCTTCCGTCACGCGCTCGTACGCCGCGCGCACGTGCTCGTACGACGGCACCTCGAGCCCCGCCGCGACGCGCGCACCGGGACGAGGCATCACCGTATCCACCTGTATCGCACCCCGCACGCGCATCGCGCGTCGACCGCGCGCGAGAGACCCGCACGTCGGTTCGCGACCGATGCATGGGGTGCCGCGCATCGCGTGGCGCGCATTCGCGCGCGAATGCGCCGTCGTCGACGCGTTCAAGGCGAGAGACATGACGAGTGACGAAGCGCGGCGCGGCGGAGGAGATGTCGCGTGCGTTCGTGTGTGCGCGCGAGGCGAAGGCGGCGCGGTATGGCGCGCCGAGGCGATCGATCGCGCGTGAAAAGTGGATAAATCAACAGGGGGGGCTTCTGACGGCACTCGCGGGTGTTTTTTGAGGGGGAATTCGAACCGACACTTTGGACGTGGGTCGTTACAAGGGACTGGTGTGGAATGTTTCGGCGATCGCGCAACGCACGCCGCCGCCACCGATGCGTTCGATGACGTCGAATGTCGCGACGACGAAGGAGGTGAAGTGGCGGGCGAGCGCGGCGCGCTGGTGTGGGGTGAAGGCGCGGTACGCGCGGCGGGAGAGGATGAGCGCGGGCGCGCCGGAACCGTCGCGCACCTCGATGACGTTGCCACAGAATTCGTTCACTTGGTCGAGGGTGATGTCGACGAGTTCGCGCGTGTGTGCGTGGGATGTCGTGAGGGCGTCGCGAACGCGACGACGGTCGTCGTCGGAGGCGATGGATTCCAAGCACGCGATGGCGACGGTGGAACACACGCTCATCATGACGTTGGTGTGATAAATCACGCGGCCTTTGGCGTCTTTGGCGACGAACGTCACGGGCTCGAGGTTTTCAGACGCACAGTACTCTTTCACCACGTCGATGTGCGCGCGTTCAGATACGGCGACGTATGCGAGGGCGTTGACGTGGTCAATGACGAGCGAACCCGTGCCTTCAAGAAACTTGGGCGCGTCGCCGTGTTCGTGCGCAAGCAACGAATCATCGAGCTTCAATCCTTTGTTGCGCTCGAGCAAGTACTCGATTATGTCTTCTCGGCGCTCCAATCGCCTGTTTTCATCCTTCATTGGAAACAATTTCAACGTCCCATCGCGAACGGTGTGCCAGTTGTTTGGAAACACCGCGTCCGGAGTATTGTGCTTCAAATCGTGCGCGAATAAGTGCACGCGCACGCCAATGTCGCGCAAACCTTGGTAGAGCCCTTTGAATTCCGCCAAGGCGCTTTCGCGCACCTCACGCGCGGTCATGGTTCCAGTAGATCCCATAAAGTGGTTATCGCGCGCCGCTTGCGCGTTGGACCCAAACGCGTTCGGCGCCACCATCACGCATGTGTTCGAGCTCTGCGCCCGAGCCACGTCTTGAGGGACGTATGTCGTCGAATGGATCACCTCGACATTGGTCGACTTCCCTCGCTCGCGCTCGGTGTCGAAATCTAACTCGCGACCGTCCGCACCGTCGGTTACCCGTGTCTCCACCCCGCGCTCGCGCAACCACTCAAACAAGTCCCGCCCCGCGTGCGTCAGCGCGAACGTCCCGAGCACGTCACGGCGTTCGTACACGTCCACAACCATCGGTGTGGAGGGCGCGCACAGAACATCCCTCGCGACGACCACAGCCGCGCGGCCGCTCGCGCTCACGCTCGCGCGCAACGCCTCTCGCAACGGCGTCTCCCGCGTTTCAGCCGCCACGAACGCGTCCCGCACCACGGCACACGTGTTCGGCAAAGCATCGCGCTCGTCTTCTTCCACCCAGAGCGTCGAGCGCGGCGCACGGGCGCGCGATTCCTCGTGCGCACGGCACAACGCAATCGAAGAACTCGCGTTCGCCTTCTCCACCTCTACCGTCGTCGTCGCATCCGCCGCGCCGGCGTGCGACACGATCATCCATCGCGACATCGTTTCGTACGGCTTTGGACACGCGTAGAACGAAGGCGCGACGGTCGTCGTCGTCGTCGTCGACGCGCCACGGCGTAACCACGAGCGCATCAACTTGTGACGCACACCGCACTGCTCTGCACGCACACGACGACGGCGAGGACGAGGTAAACGCATTTAAAACGCACGAAACATGTCGTTGTCGTCTTCTGCATTCATCGAAGGCTTCGCGAAGAGCGCGTCGATGACGGTGGTGAGCGAAATCGGCGACAAGACGTTCTTTATCGCCGCAGTCATGGCGATGAAGCACGCGCGTTCGGCGGTGTTTCTCGGCGCGTGGCTCGCGTTGGCGGTGATGACGGCGTTATCAGCCGTTGTAGGGAGCGCGGCGCCGCGATTGATCGACCCGGCGACGACGCGAGCGTGTGCGACGGCGTTGTTTTTTGTGTTTGGCGCTCGCGCGGTGTTTGAAGCCATCGGCGCGAGCGACGGCGAGAGCGAGCTGACGGAAGTAGAAGCGGAGTTCGCCACGCGAGGGCGACGTACATCGACACGCACGACGCGAAGTTCGTCAGCGGCGGCGAAAACGCGCGGAGGAAGTGCGAAGAAGGCGCCAGCGCGAGGCGCGTCCCGGTCGACGTTTGCCGAAGCCTTCGTCGTGACCTTTTGCGCCGAATGGGGTGACCGTTCGCAAATCGCCACCATCGGTCTAGCCGCGGCATCCGACGTATTAGGCGTCACGCTCGGTGGTATCCTCGCCCACGCCGCGTGCACGGGACTCGCCGTCATCGGTGGCCGACACTTGGCGTCCAAAGTGAACGAACGCTTTGTCGGCGGAGCCGGCGGCGTTTTGTTCCTCCTGTTCGGTGCCCACGCGCTCTTCACAGCGTAGACAATTGCTCGTAATACATACTCATCTATATTTTTTATTTTTTCGTTTCGTTCGAATGCGCGCGCGCTCGCCACGCATCCATCGCGCGCGCTCGAGCTCACCCAACTGTTTTTTAAACAGATAAAGTGATTTAAA
>Ga0255758_10005057_pt1 | contig 10936 bp, 9 predicted proteins | sample 011ome_24_FD_179958 | JGI IMG/M metagenome (GOLD analysis project Ga0255758, IMG submission 179958) | Coastal salt marsh microbial communities from the Groves Creek Marsh, Skidaway Island, Georgia - 011513CT metaG (version 2) | ecosystem: Environmental > Aquatic > Marine > Intertidal zone > Salt...
TATGTCAACATCTAATGGTGTACCTAGCTATGCAAGTTTTGCAGATTTTGCAAATGCTATGTCTGTATCTGCAGAAACAGGATACTATGGAGGTCCTGTATCTAAAGATGAATATAATAATATGTCTGCTAAAGGTAAGGACTTGTATAATTCGTATGCTAGTGGTTTAGGTATACCAAGTTATGAAATTACAGACCCTGATGTAGAAGATATATCTGATGATGTACCATCGCCTAGTCCTACAGACCCAACTGGTATTGATTTTGGTGTCACAGACCCGTCTTTAGATATAAATGCAGACGTAGAAGATATATCACCTGATGTAGAAGACCCAGGTAGTATCGTAGGAGATGACCCTTCAACAGATGATAGCATTGAAGAAAGTATTGTAGGAGATGACCCTGTTGATGATAGCACAGATGTAGGTGACCCTAGTGGTGGCGGTGGAGGTTCTGATATAGGAGACCCTAGTGCAGGAGACCCAAATGCAGGTATTGATGGTCCTGGAGGAGATGGAGATGGCGGAGACCCAGGTGGTTGCGTGATTGCAACACATGGAGTATCTACAGGCGGTTTTACAGCTATGGAAAAAGCAAAAGCAGAACTATGGTGTCAAAAAACATATCACGGTAAGTGGTATGGCGAAGCATTTAGAAAAGGTTATAGGGCAGCAGGAATGAAACATGTTAATGCAGGAACTGCTCCTAATGTGTATCAAGAGTTCAAAGATTTTGTTGCGTATGGTCGTGGCATTAAAAAAGGATGGAAGATAGGTTTTAATTATTATTTAAGAACTATTACATTCTTTATTCATGGACTTTTTATTAAATAGGTAGTATAATATTATGGAAGAATTTTTTGAACAAATTAGAGATAGATTTAGGTCTTTAGACGATGAGGAAAAAAATCTAATAAGAGCATTGGTTGGTACACCTGAAGGTCGTGTACTTGCTAAAGTATTAGGTCCTGAGCTTATGGCACAAATAAGATTAAGAACGCCTACAGGCTCTACACCTAGACGTGGATTAGGAGCACGATAACTACCTAATATATAAATGGCTACTTATCCCCCAACATAATGGCTACGATAACCCCAAGGAGAAATTAAATGGCAGAAGTAATGACTACGGAAGCAACACCTAAAAAAGTTGCCTTTATGAGTAAACCATATACTCAAGAAGAAAGAATAAAAAAAGAAGAAGAAGAATTAGAACAGTTAATCAAAGAACAAAAAGGTGAAGCTGAAAAACAAGTTGCGGAATCGGAAAATACAAATGAAGAAGAACCGACTTCTGCTGAAGAGAAAACTTTTAAAAAACGTTATGGAGACTTACGAAGATACACTCAAGAAAAAGAACAGGAGTTTCAAAAAAAATTAAATGAATTAAAACAACAATTAGATAAAGCTACAAAAAAAGAAATGAAGCTACCTAAATCGGATGCAGATATAAATGAGTGGGCAAAAGAATATCCTGATGTAGCAGCTATAGTTGAAACTATCGCTACCAAAAAAGCAAGAGAACAAGCTGAAGAATTAAATAAAAAACTAAAAGAAATAGATGAAAGAGAAGCAAATTCAGTAAAAGAAAAAGCTGAAGTTGAATTGTTAAGATTGCATCCAGATTTTGTAAATATAAGAGAAAGCGATGACTTCCATGAATGGGCAGAAGAACAACCACAATGGGTACAAAATGCTTTGTACGAAAATAATAATGATGCAAAATCTGCAGCAAGAGCCATTGACCTCTATAAGTCAGACAAAGGAATTGGTCAGACAAAAGAGAAATCAAATGGTACAAGTGCTGCTAAAGCAGTCACAACGAAAGGCAAAACGACTCCTTCAGAAACTAGCAAAAGCGTAGGCTTTAAAGAGTCTCAGGTAGAAAAAATGAGTCCTCAAGAATATGAAGCAAAGTCAGAACAAATAATGGAAGCTATTAGGTCAGGCAATTTTATATATGATATATCAGGAAATGCAAGATAATAGTTGACAAGTAATTTATTATAGGTATAACTATAATAACTAAAAGTGTAACATAACCTTTGTATGTGTTTTTTATATGGGCTTTTAAACTCGTTCCCTCTCATAAGAAACTAGCTAACATACAAAACTACTTGTGCTACACTTTGAAAACCCAACTTTAAAGACTACCCAATTATGTGAGCCTACACAGGATTAGCTATCCCACGTACAACCTCAACGCATGAATGGTCCTTATAAAGTAAAATGACTAAAAGGTAGTACACCTTTTGGTGTACATTAGATAAATGTTTAAGGAGATAAAAATGGCATTTACAGCAGCAGCTGGTTATGGTAATCTTCCTAACGGTAATTTTAGTCCTATTATTTACAGCAAACAGGTTCAACTTGCTTTCCGCAAGGGGTCTGTAGCTGAAGCTATCACTAACAGTGATTACTTCGGTGAGATTGCTAATATGGGCGATTCCGTTAAGGTTATCAAAGAACCAGAAATAACAGTCAAGGCATATTCAAGAGGAACAACTATTACTCCTCAAGACCTTGATGACGAAGAGTTTTCACTTACAATTGACAAAGCTAATTACTTTGCATTTAAAGTGGATGACATTGAAGAAGCTCATTCTCATATTAACTTTCAGCAGTTAGCATCAGATAGAGCAGCTTATAGACTAGCTGACCAATTTGACCAAGACGTACTTGGTTATATGTCAGGTTTTACGCAATCAGCAATTCATGGGTCACCTGATACAGTTAATACAACTGTAAACGGTACTAAAGCAGTAACAACTGCAGGTTCTAACGAACTCTTAGCTTCAATGCAACTTGATGCTGAAGACTTCGGTGGTAATGCAACTGAAGCTGTGGCTATCTTACCAAGAACAGGTGCAGCTACTTCTGCAGCTCCTGCAAACGGAGATAGAAACCCATTAACTGTTGTTGCTAGAATGTCTAGACTATTAGACCAACAGAATGTTGACACTAATGGTAGATGGTTAGTATTAGACCCTGTGTTTATTGAGATACTAAAGGATGAAGATTCAAGATTATTTGATGCAGACTTTGGTGGAACAGGACTACAGAATGGTTTAATCCTAAACAACCTACATGGTTTCAAGGTTTATCAGTCAAACAATTTACCATCAGTAGGAACAGGTCCATCTTTTGCTGGAGCTAACAGTTCTGTAAACTATGGTGTAATTGTTGCTGGTCATTCTTCATCAGTAGCTACTGCAGAGCAAATCAACAAGACAGAGACTTACAGAGACCCTGATTCTTTTGCTGATATTGTTCGTGGTATGCATTTGTACGGTAGAAAGATACTTCGCCCAGAAGCAATCGCTACTTGTAAATATCACTTAGCATAAGGGAGGACTGAAACATGGCTGCTGGAACAATTTCCACACTCGCATCTGTTGCAAGAGGTTCTTCTGCAAGAGGTAGACAACCATATTTCGTTGAGAAATCAATAGACCTAGCTGCTGCAGTAACTGCAAAAGGTAGTGCTCTTGAAGCTGGCGAAATTATTCAGGCAATTACTGTACCTGCAAATACCATGATTATGACTGCTGGATTTGAAATCACAACAGTTGAAGGTGGTAACTCTGCAGATGCATTAATGAGTCTTGGAGTTACAGGAGGAGACGTAGACAGATTCGTTGGTGGATTTGAAATTGACGCTGCTGATGCTCCTGCAGGTACATATGCTACTATGGCAGATGGCTCTGCTCCAGTAATTATCGGTGGTACTGCAGATACAATTGACCTAGAATTAGATTCAATTACAACTGCACCTTCTGATGGTGTACTGCGTGTTTTCGCTATACTTATGGATGTTGATGGTCTTGGTGACATGACTGCTGACGAAGTAGACAGAGACACTTTAGCTTAACTTAAAGTAAGTGAAGGGCAGCTTTAGGGTTGCCCTTTACAACATTTGATATTATAGGAGATTAATAAATGGCTATCACAACCGCAATGTGTAATAGCTTTAAGACAGAGCTACTAGGTGGTCTTCACGATTTAGATACAGACTCACTTAAACTTGCTCTTATTAAAGCATCGCCTACAGGTACATATAATGCTAGTACAACTAATTACTCTGACGTAACAGGCAATTCAGATGAAGCATCAGGTACTAACTATACTGCTGGTGGACAAGTACTTGACGGTGCAACTATTTCACTTTCAGGTTCTACTGCCATTGTTGATTTTACTGACGAAGTTTTTAGTGACGTAACTGTTTCCGCAGATGGATGTATCATTTATAATACAGCAAATTCAAATTCTGCAATTGCTGTTATTGATTTTGGTGGTACTGTTTCCGCTACTGCTGGTGACTTAACAATTGAATTTCCTGCCGCTGACGCATCAAACGCTGTAATACGTATAGCGTAAGGAGTAGGCTATGGCAATCATAGCACAGTCTGCACGATATGGTTCAGGTTTATATGGAACATCTGAATATGGTGTAGTCAATCTTACCGCTAGTATTAGTGGTGTTTCTGCTACAGGTACTATTGCTAGTGTTGTAGCAGGTGGCTTTGAAATAGATGTCACAGAACGTATTTCTACAGGCGTTAGTGCTACAGGTTCAGTAGGAACTTTAAATGTATTTATTAAAGTTTCTGTTGTAGGTGTTTCAGCTACAGGTACAATTAATACTGTAAAAGAGAATATCAATACTCCAATAACAGGAGTTAGTGCTACAGGTGCTGTAAACACAGTAGAAGAGAAGCCTACAGAAGCATTAGATAGCGTAAGTGCTACAGGTGCTGTAAACACAGTAACTGTTAACATTATAGAAAAACTAGGAAGTGTATCTGCAACAGGTACAATAGGTGCTCTTACATTAACAGGTACAGCAAATGTAACACCTACAGGTGTTGAAGCTGTTGGTTTTGTAAACACAGTAGAAGAGAAACCAACTGAAGTTTTAGATAGTGTAAGTGCTACAGTTTTTGTTAATGGTAACTTTACCTTCTCAAATACACACTCATTAACAGGTGTATCAGCTACAAGTACTGTTAATACTGTTACAGCAACAGGTGTAATATTTGACTTTGAAGCAGTTAAAGCTCTCTACGACAGAAAGAGAACAGTTTTAATAGAAAAGCAAGCACCTAGAATAGTATATGTTAAGGCAGAGCTACCACGTATAGTCTATGTAGATAGACAATCTACTGTAGCAGAACGAAGAGCAGCAGCATAAGGAATAGAATGAATGTCATTTAGATGGCCCGTTAAAGACCCTGATGAACAACTAGACTACAGCATAGATTGGTCTCGCTTTTTAGACACAGCTACTATTTCTTCTGTGACATGGTTTGTGCAAACATCAGAGATTGGAAAGACACAGATAGATGCAGGTGAGACTTTAACTGCAGCTTCAAGTAATGCAGTTACAGATAGTATACAGAATGTAGCACAAACAAATACAAATACAGTAGCTACAATTAATTTAGGTGGTGGTGTTTTAAATAGAGAGTACTCATTTATTTGTCGGATTATTGACAGCACTGGAAGTCAAGCTGAACGTACTGTTAAAATAGCTATAAGGCAGAAATAATGGCATATAATTATTTAGAATTAGTGAATCAAGTAAACCGTAGACTTAATGAAGTAGAACTTACATCAAGCAACTTTTCTACTGCTGTAGGTTTTTATGCCCAAGCAAAGGATGCTATCAATGCATCTCTTCGTGATATCAACCAACATGAATTTAATTGGCCCTTTAATCATGTAGAACAAGAAGATGTTTTATCTGCTAATGTAACAAGATATGCTTTTCCACATGATGCTAAACTAGTAGACTTTGATAGCTTTCGTATAAAAGAAGATAGCTCATTAGGAAATGCAACAACAAGATTAGGTATACTTGCCTATGAAGAATATCTTGATAAGTATGTAGACCAAGAATACAATACCAATGGTAGAAGTGGTGTGCCACAAATGGTAGCACATGGACCTGCTCTTGAGTATTTACTTACACCTGAACCTGATAAAGCCTATACAGTTGTATATGAATATTATCGTGTTCCTGTAGATTTAGAATTATATGATGATGTTCCTGCTGTTCCTGAAAGATTTAAACATGTTATTGTAGATGGAGCAATGCATTATGCTTATTTATTCCGTGGTAATTCACAAGACGCAATGGTAGCTAAACAGAAGTTTGATGAAGGTATAAAGAATATGCGTATTGTATTAATCAACAGAACATATTATTTACGTTCTACAATGATACCACAGAACACAGGTGGTGGTAGGATGGGATTCTCTAGGTCTGTTATCTAATGGCAGACGCATGGCAAACCCATTCATTTGAATTTAAAGGTGGCTTGATAACAAACCTTTCTCCTTATCAGCAAGGATTTCAAGCACCCGGTTCAGCACGTATACTGCGTAACTTTGAACCTTCTATCTTTGGTGGATACAGAAGAGTTGAAGGATATGAGAAGTTTGATACCAATACTGTAACGAATACAGGTGTTATCAGAGGTATAGTGCGATATGACAGCAAAGTGTTTGCTTGTCGTGGAGATGACTTATTCTTCTCTTCAGGTTCAGGATGGACACAAGTAAGTGACAACGCAACCTATAGTAGTGCAGGTGTTACAATAGGTGGTGGTACAGGCAAAGTAAGATTTCTAAAGTATGACTTTGATGGTACAGAAAAACTTATGCTTGTTGATGGAACAGGCAAACCATTTAGATTTGATGGAACTACGTTTGAACAATTAACTGCTTTACCATCTGATGTATCAGGTGCTAGTTTCGTAACAAACTTTAAGAACCACATAGTATTTGGGAATGGAAAAAAGATAATCTTTTCTGCTCCTTACAAAGATAATGACTTGACAATTGCTAATGGTGGTGGTATAATTAATGTAGCTGATGAAATTACAGGTTTAATTGTATTTCGTGAGCAGCTAATAATATTTAGCGAAAGTAGTATAAACGTACTAAATGGTAATAGTGTAGCTGATTTTCAATTGCAACCAGTGTCTCGTGACTTAGGTTGTGTTGCTTCAGATACTATACAAGAGATTGGTGGAGATGTTATATTCTTAGGACCTGATGGTCTTCGTCTTTTTTCTGCTACTGATAGAATAGGAGACTTTAGTCTCGCTGCTGTATCAAAGACAATTCAAGATGAAATGCTAGATTTAATTACTAGTAGTCCTGATGGTTTTATGAGTACAGTTATTCGTGAGAAGAGTCAGTACAGAATATTTGGATATAACGTAGGATATACTAACGCTTCAGCAAAAGCTATAGCGGCTACACAATTACAAGATGGTATGGCGTTTAATGATTTACGTGGTTTTAATGTTAACGCAATAGACAGTGAATACGTAGGTCGGACAGAACTTATTTACTTTGGTGCAAGTGATGGTTACGTTTATCGCATGGAGCAAGGTAATAGCTTTGATGGAGAGAAGATACAAGCTACGTTTGCTACTCCTTATGTACCGTTAGGTGACCCTAATGTCCGTAAAACAGTATATAAAGGAATAACATACTTAGATGTAAACGGAGAGGTAGATATTAGATACTCTCTTAAATTTGACTTTGACCAACAGAATACTGTTCAACCTAATTCATTGCTTTTTTCAAACCTCGCAGCTTCATCAATATCTTATGGTGCTGGGATTTATGGAACATCCTCATATGGGGGTAAACAGAAAGCGATATATGAATTGCAAACAATAGGTTCAGGTTTTACAGTATCTATATTATATGAGACCATAGGAGATACAATAGACGCTGTATTTGCTATTGACGCTGCAACCCTGCAGTATACTACTAACGCTAGGAGATAATAAATGGGAACAGGCTATACAAGAAACGACACACCTAACAATATAGCTGACGGTAACGTAATTAATGCTTCAGACCTTGATGGAGAGTTTGATGCTATACAAACTGCGTTTAACGGTTCAACTGGACACTCACATGATGGCACTACAGGTGAAGGACCACAGATAGCAACAGCAGGTCTAGCAGATAATGCAGTGACAACAGCTAAAATAACTGATGCTAATGTTACTACAGCTAAGATAAACAATGGTGCAGTCACAAGTGCTAAACTTGACACAAACATACAAATAGCAGGTACTCTTGGTGTTACAGGTGAGACTACTCTAACAACACACCTTAACATGGGTGACGATGATATTATCAAGTTAGGTGACAGTGCTGACTTACAGATTTATCACGATGGGTCTACCTCTTACATAAGTGACCAAGGCACAGGAAACCTTAAAATATTAGCTCAGAATTTTATTGTTTCCAACCCTGCCAATACTGAAACAATGATTGCCGCTGCTCCAGATGGTGCAGTAACACTTTACCACGATGCTAGTTCTAAACTAGCCACTACCGCCACAGGCATTGACGTAACAGGTACAGCTACTATGGATGGGCTGACTGTTAGCACAGATAGTTATAGGCAGTTATTGCTTACATTTCCAGATTCTTTTACATCAAAGCTACAATTAGGTTTTTCTAATTTTTATCTACAAGGGTCAAGTACAACAGATGAACTAACAATAGCAAATAATTCTAGTGGTCAAACAAAATTCATAAACCAAAGCAAAACATCAATGCTTATTGATAATTCTGGCGACATTAGCTTCTACGAAGACACAGGCACAACAGCAAAGCTATTTTGGGATGCTAGTGCTGAAGAACTTAGAATTGGCACTACATCATCTCTTACAACTAGTGGAAAGTTAACAGTTCAAGGCAGTTCTGCTGATGACCAATATTTATCTTATATCAAAAATACAAACACAAGCTTAGGACAAGGTTTAATTGTTAGAGTAGACCATAGTGATAATAGAGATATACTAAATGCTAATGCAAATGGCACAACTGTATTTACTGCTAAAGCAAATGGTCGTGTTGGTATTGGTACGAGTAGTCCTAACTACGAGTTGCATATTGAAGATGCGTCTGGAAATGCTGTAGTTAATATTGAGTCTTCTACGTCTGGGTATTCCGCAGTAAATTTAGGCGATACCAATAATGATGATGTTGGTCAGATAAAGTACGACAACGCCACTAACTCAATGCAGTTTACTACCGATGCAACAGAAGCAATGCGAATAGACACCAGTCAAAACTTGTTGGTGGGTTTGACTAGCGAAAGTCTTTGGGAAACAACAGCAGGGTGTAGTTTAAGACCAAATGGAACTGCAACTTTTACAAGAGATTCTAATCCTCCTTTATTAGTTAATTTATTAGGAAGTGATGCAAATCTAATTACTTTTTATAAAGACAACTCTACTGTGGGAAGTATTGGTGTACTAAACTCAAACAATTTAACAGTCAGCGGTACTGTGGCAGACCACGCAGGAATACAATTTGGAACACACGAAGTTACACCAATGGAAGCGAATGTTGATAGTGATGGTACTATTAATTTAGGCTCTGCCAACGCACAATTCAAAGACCTTTTCCTATCAGGTACAGCTACTATGGATGGTTTAATTATTGGTAGTCCAGTATTCCCTACTGGTGTACTAAAAATCAAACAGGATGCTGACAACACACGGGCAAGAGGTATAGTGTTAGAAGCAAATGCTGATGATTCTTTGCTTGGTATTGGATATAACAATGGCAAATTTCATCTACATGCAAGCTATAATACTGGAGGTTCTTATCATCCAATAAGTGTTTTCACTTCTAACTTAGAACGATTAACTGTTGGCACTAACGGAGACATCAGCTTCTACGAAGACACAGGCACAACAGCAAAGTTCTTTTGGGATGCTAGTGCTGAGCGATTGGGGATAGGAACTGCAAGTCCTACGTACCCTCTTCATGTTTTAAAGGATTCTGATACAGATTATAATCCTTCTACTGCTTCATTTAATACTATACTTACTTTAAAAAACACTACTTCTGGTGCATTAAATAACGCATTAATGTCATTTGCCACAGAATCTAATGGTGAATGGTACATAGGTGGAGTTGAAAACTCTGCAAATACAGCTTCTGATTTTGTTTTTGTATCTAGAGATAGTGGTGCAAGAGCAGAACGTATGCGTATAGACTCCAGTGGCAATGTTGGTATTGGTACTGATAGTCCAAGTGTTGCTTTAGATGTCGTAGATTCAAGGGCTACTAGTTATAGTGCAACGGCTGACCAAAGAAATCTAGCAATGATTACAGCAAGAAATCCATCAGATGCTACTAACAGATTTGCATCTATAAATTTAGTTAATGGTGGAGGAACGCAAGCTGAGGCATCCATAAATCTTGTTCAAGCAGGAAATTACATTGGGCATCTTACGTTTAAATCAAGAACAGGTGGTAGTACTTGGGCAGAACGCATGAGAATAGACAGCAGTGGTCACTTGTTGGTGGGGAAGACAAGTTCAGGATTGTCTGTTGCCGGTTTTGAGGCTAGAAATAACCAAGAAGTTTATGTGGTTCGTAATAATGACACGCCGCTTCAAATAAACCGACTTGGAAATGATGGTGCTCTTGTTGGTTTTTACCAAGCAACAACACTTGAAGGAACAATCTCTGTCTCTGGTTCAACAGTTTCCTACAACGGTGGTCACTTAGCACGCTGGTCACAACTGGCAGATAACACCAGAGATGGAAGCATTGTAAAAGGTACGGTAATGACAAACCTTGACCAAATGGCAGAATGGACAACAGATGGTGTCACAGAAGATAACGAGCAGTTAAACTGTATGGCAGTGTCTAGTGTTGAGGGTGATGCTAATGTTGCAGGAGTGTTTGTTAACTGGGATAATGATGATGACATCTACACTAACGACATGAACATTGCAATGACAGGTGATATGGTTATCCGTATTGCTCAAGGAACAACAGTCGCTAGAGGTGACTTGCTAATGAGTGCAGGAGATGGCACAGCAAAACCTCAAGGTGACGATATAGTTAGAAGTAAAACAATAGCCAAAGTTACTTCTACAAACG
>Ga0255758_10005100_pt1 | contig 10874 bp, 13 predicted proteins | sample 011ome_24_FD_179958 | JGI IMG/M metagenome (GOLD analysis project Ga0255758, IMG submission 179958) | Coastal salt marsh microbial communities from the Groves Creek Marsh, Skidaway Island, Georgia - 011513CT metaG (version 2) | ecosystem: Environmental > Aquatic > Marine > Intertidal zone >...
TTAACGGGTCTTGCACATCGGCATCACCCTTGATTTCGGCACCAGCGGCGGCATGCACGTTATTCAGAATATCATCCATAGCTCCATCAGTGGCAGCCTTGTCTGATCCGGCCAGATCCTGCGCGCAAGTTGCGGCATTCGGCTCTTGATCATGCGGCTCGTGGGCCGTTTCATCATTGGTAGTCTTTTGGTCAGCCATCTTTGTTTCCTTTTCGCTTCCATCAAGGGAACGTTATTCCTATCTAGTGATCGTTGGCGGCTTCGCCAAGAGTGAAACAGCAAAAATATGTCTTTTTGCCATGATCCGATATTGAATTACCTTAGAGACATCGATGCCAGTAACGAGATTTGATGAATCCTGACAAGATATTGTTTCTTTTGCTGACTTATGAGACATTAAACCTCGTCATTAGGATCACGCCAGCATGATCATCAGGCATGAAACGAGGATGATAACCACTTTGGCCAAATAATGGTTGGACATGCCTGCTATGCAAAATGCGCAAATCTGGAAATCAATCGAAGCGCTGTGCGACGAAGCAGAAGCCGTTATCAAAAATGGCACGCCAATGATGGCAGTGATCAAATCAACCGCCCCACCAGCAATGGCCCGTGAGCAAAAACCCAATCCGACAGCTGATGCCCAAACCGAAAAAACAGCAGTAACGGTTTTGCCAAGTCAGCCACCACCACCAGCGGTCAATATTGTTGGTAAGACCGACCCATCGGAAAGTGCCGATGATGTATCGCTTTCCAACGCCACAATGGCCGAAATTGCCGCCGCCATTGATCGGGCTGGCAAAGCTCCGAAAACCCAGATTATCGATCAACAGCCGCAAATCATGTCAGACCAGCTTCGCCATGATTTAATGACCGAGGTTGGCAGTGCGGTTCGCAATGTTCTGGCAAATGAATTGCCGCAAATGGTTCGTCACGCTGTCTCTGAATCGCTTTATGAATTGCTGACAACGACACCGCCAAAGGGTGCTGCCAAGGCCGACTCGCCAAGAAACCAAGCCATCGAAGCCAAACCAGCAACGCGAAAAGCAGCCACAAAAAAAACTGCCACAAAAAAAACTGTCGCCAAAAAAGCAGCGCGCAAAACCACAAGCCAGACATAACCGACCGATCACCGGAGCGTTTTGCCGTTGCAAGCCTGACTCAATAATGCCACGTCAGAAGAGCAGTTTCGAAAACATCCCAGCTCAAAAATATCCCAGCCCAAAAATAATCCTGCCCGAAAAAATCTAGATTGGCTGTTTTCGCCATCGCGCCAACGTTTTATTAGCCATATCAAACTATACTGTCATGAAACGGCCATTTCGTCCTCGCGACCATGATGGAAATCACGCGTATGAACCAAACCTGCCCACATTGTTTGGCTTAAGTGATTTTACCCGAACTGGTTCGTAATTATGGTGATATGCCAATCCAGTGCCATGATTGTGAAAATTCGTTTTTCTACCAACGGGCCAATTGAGTAGAACAAGTGGCGGGGTGGTTCGGCACCGCTGTCGATCCCGCAAATTGGCGGTATATCTGCCAAAAATGACGCAAATCGGTGCACCTTTGCGCTTTGTCTGCCCAAATTGCACATCACCCTTGCCAATCCGCCCTTGGCGGCGTTTACCCGGCTGGCGCGACATTGTTTTGAGCGTTTACATCGGGCTTTTCATCGGTGCGGTCGGGTTTCAATTGGAACCCACCTCTCTGGTGACGCTGAAAGTGGCCTTGATGACGACACAGACAATATTTATCGATTTTTTAACGCCACCCAAAGCTGGGTCAGATCGCTTTATACCGCGCTATAAATCATCACGCTGGGAATAGATCATTAGCGACCCAAAACACGGTCAATCGCCTTGCTTGTATAATCAACCATCGGGATAATCCGCGCATAATTCATGTGGCGCGGGCCAATAACGCCAATCGCTCCAATGATCGACCGGTCATTATTCTGATACGGCGCAATCACCAATGAACAGCCGGTGCTGGCAAAAAGATTGTTTTCAGCGCCAATAAAAATTTTCACCCCATCGCCATCGCGTGTTGCATTTAAAAGCCGAAGCGCATTTTCGCGCGCATCCAACGCATTAAAAAGTCCGCGAATTTTGGCAAGGCCTTCCACCGCCTGAACATCATCAAGAAGATTAGCCTGGCCACGCAAAATAAGCGCCGCATCATCACCGCCGATACCATCTGACCAGATGCCAAGTCCCTGTTCGACAAGCGCGGTGGTCAGCTCGTCAAGTTCGGCCTTGTGGTGGGCAATTTCATTGCGGATCAGGTTTGCCGCATGGATCATGCTGTTATTTTTCAATTTGGCATTCATATAATTCGCCGCGCTCGTCATCGCTGACGCTGGAACGCCGGCGGGTAAATCAATCAACCGGTTTTCAACCTGCCCGTCCGACCGCACCAAAACCGCCAAGGCACGATCAACGCCGATTGGGACAAATTCAAAATGCTGTAACTCGGCTTCGCTGCTTGGCGACAATACCAGACTGGCGCAATTCGACAGACCCGACAGCGTTTTGCTGGTTTTATCAAGAAGCTGGTTAAGGCTGATTCCACGCGCCGCACATTCGCTGTCAATCGACTGGCGCTGCTCTGCCAGAATATCGCGGTTAAATTCCATCAGCCCATCAACAAAAAGCCGAAGGCCGGTTTCAGTTGGCACACGACCAGCCGATGTATGCGGGGCAAATAAAAGCCCTGCATCTTCAAGATCGCTCATCTTGCTTCGGATCGAGGCGGGCGAAAAGTCAAATTTGCCTGATCGGGCAAGCCGGCTTGACCCAACCGGCAAGCCATCTTCCAAATAGGCCGAGACCAACTCATGGAAAATTTCCATGCTGCGCGGCTTTAGGTCCGTTATACTGGCATCTGTCATGCAAAAAATTTAGGATAGCCCAAGCCGTTTGGTCAATCAAAGAAACAGAGATGCGGCAAATTAACTTATCCCTTTACTTCACTGGCATATCGCTTTAACCAGCTCGAACGCTGCAACAAAGGATATTTATCATGACACGCCCTTCCGGCCGCGCCCTTGACGCGCTTCGCTCTGTTTCACTTGAACCATCGGTTTCGCTTCATGCCGAAGGATCATGCTTTGCCAAATTTGGCAACACGCATGTTCTGTGCACAGCGTCAATTGACGAGCGCATCCCCGGATTTTTACGCAATAGCGGCAAGGGCTGGGTAACCGCTGAATATGGTATGTTGCCACGTTCAACCCATAGCCGCATCGACCGTGAAGCTGCACGCGGGAAACAAGGTGGCCGCACGCTCGAAATCCAACGTCTAATCGGACGATCGCTTCGTGCTGTTGTCAATCTTGGCGCGCTTGGCGAACGCCAGATCAAAATTGACTGTGACGTGATTCAAGCAGATGGCGGCACGCGGACAGCCGCCATCACCGGCGCATGGGTTGCGCTGCGGATTGCCTGCGAAAGATTGCTTTTGGCAGGCACGATCACTCAATCACCGCTGACCGGTCAGGTGGCCGCCATTTCATGCGGCATCTATCAAGGTCAAGCCGTTCTGGATCTTGATTATGACGAAGATAGCGCCGCCGAAATTGACGCAAATTTCATTCTGACCGCCGATGGCCAGCTTGTTGAAATTCAGGCAACTGGCGAAGAACATCCTTTTTCACGGGCCAGGCTGAACGAAATGCTGGATTTGGCCGAAACCGGCTGCAACAGGCTGTTCGATCTGCAATGCCGTGCGGTTCAAGATGCCGGTTTTTAAAAAGCCCGAACAAAGATGAAAGATCCGATCATGAGCGATCGCCAATTTACCGAAGATACTCTTGTCATTGCCACGCACAATGCTGGCAAAATGCGCGAAATTGGCGCGCTATTTGCCGGTTTTGATATTGATATTTTATCGGCTGCTGATCTTGGTCTTGCTGAACCTGATGAAACCGAAACCAGCTTTACCGGCAATGCAATCTTAAAGGCACGTGAAGCGGCCATGGCGTCGGGCAAACCGGCACTTGCCGATGATTCGGGTTTGGCGGTGATGGCCCTTGATGGCGCCCCAGGAATCTGTTCGGCACGCTGGGCCGGACCGGATCGTGATTTCACCATTGCCATGGATGCTGTCGAAGCCGCGCTTGCAAAAACCGGCAGCGTCAATTATGGCGCCGAATTTATTTGTGCGCTTGCAATTGTCTGGCCGGATGGGGATGAGGTTTGCGTCGAAGGCAAAGTGAAAGGCCAGCTTATATTTCCAGCGCGTGGCACAATGGGATTTGGCTATGATCCGATTTTTCAACCCGATGGTCACACGATCAGTTTTGGCGAAATGAACCCTGATATCAAACATACCATTAGCCATCGCGCCGATGCATTTGCGCAATTGCTGGCACGCTGTTTTGGCAAAGCCGATGGCCGATAACAGACAATCAATGGTTTTTGATCAGGCCAACCGGCCTTTTGCGCTTTATCTTCATTGGCCTTTCTGCCGTGCCAAATGCCCCTATTGCGATTTCAATTCGCATGTCAGCAATGATGTCGATAGCAAGATTTTTGGCGATGCCTTATGCACCGAAATGACGCATATGGCGTCGTTGATGCCATCACGCCCACCACTATCAAGCCTGTTTTTTGGCGGCGGCACGCCATCATTAATGCCGCCTATATTGGTTGAAAGATTGATCCGCCATGCCGAAGATTTATTTGGCTTTACCGATGATATCGAAATCACCGCCGAAGCCAACCCGACCTCAGTTGAAGCAGAAGCCATGCTGGGATTTCAAAAAGCCGGCGTGAACCGTGTTTCAATGGGGGTGCAATCGCTTGATGATGCCAGTTTAAAATTTCTCGGCCGTGAACATTCAGCTGCCGATGCTCTATACGCGCTTGATAAGGTCAAAAAGGCCTTTGAGCGCGTCTCAATTGATTTGATTTATGCGCTTCCCAATCAAAGCCCAAAAGCATGGCAAGCCATGCTTGGTCAGGCCTTGTCGCTTGGGCTCGGGCATTTATCTTTATATCAATTGACGATCGAAGCTGGAACCGTTTTCCACACAAGACAGCAGCGTGGTGAGGTGATGGCGCTTGATGATGACCGCGCTGCCGATCTATATGAAATGACGCAGCAAATGACCCATGCCGCGGGCTTGCCAGCCTATGAAATTTCCAATCATGCGGCACCTGGTCAGGAATGTTGGCATAATCTAACCTATTGGCAAGCGGGTGACTGGCTTGGTGTTGGGCCTGGCGCGCATGGCCGGTTTGCATTGTTTGATCCAGCCAAAAATATTGCGCTCCGCAACGCCACTGTGACAAGACGCAGTCCGGCAGGATGGCTAGATGCGGTCGCGGCAAAAAGCCATGGCATCAACGAGACGCAAATTGACTCGCCGGCTGATTGGGCGAGCGAAATGGTGATGATGGGGCTTCGCCTAACAAACGGTATTGATCTTGACGTGATCAAAAATCTTTGTGGGCCATGTGATGACTGGCTTGATGGTGATGGCGTTGAACAAGCGATTGCCGCTGGTTGGCTTCGGCGCATGCCAAATCAATCCAGATTAATCGCCAGTTATGATGGGCGGCTGCGGTTAAATCATATTTTATCAACCATTCTGCGCTAGCCAAACCAGCAATATGGATCCCTAACTAGCCCAGCAGCAATTTTGACGATTAAATTTTGTTTGGTGCCGGACGAATGATCTTGGCCTCGCCCTTGTTAATTTTGCGCAATTCAAAACTGCGTATATTGCGGCCATTTGGCAGCAGGCGAAACGCCCCGCTGTAGCCTTGAAAGCCACTATTGCTTACAAGCTGTTTTGACCAATCGCTACGATTTGATTTTGCCAAAGCCGCGACAAGCGCCATCGCATCAAACCCCACTCGCGCCAATTGACCTGCCGGTTCTGCCCAGATTTCAGTCCAGTCAGCATCAAAACGCGCATCAAGATTGCTTGGCCGTGTTGAAAATACCCCGCCTTGAAGCGATGGTTCAACCAAAAGCTGATGCTGATTCCATAAGGCATTGCCAAGATAAAGCGCACGATCCGGCCCAACATCATAAAAGGCAAGGACCGGCGCGGCGCGAAGCGCAAAAGCCGGATCACCAGCAAAAATCACCGCATCAAAAGGGCTGTCAGCAAGTGCCGCTTCATCAGTTGGCGCGGTATAGCGGGTAAAAGTGCGAATGGCATTTTTCAGATTGGTTTCATCGGCAAGTTCATCATCGCTTAGCACGCGTACCGCTTCAGGCGTTAACCCAAAATCGGCCAAACGTTGGCTTGCATGTGTCAATAGACGTTGCCCAAAAAGCGAATCTTGCGCAATCAGGGCAAAGCGGCGTTTGCCCACGCTGACTGCATGACCAAGCAAACCATCAAGCTGCTGTTCGGGAAGATAACCCATCAACCAGCGATCGGCACCAGCAACATCGACATTATTTGACAGCAATAGCATTGGTGGCCGCGTGCGACCATCGCGAAGCTGATCGGTGACAGCGCGCGCTTGCGCCACCGCATCAGTGAAAAGTGGGCCAATGAAAATATCAACATCACCATTCAAGCCAGTTATTGCCGCATTGCCAGCGGTTTCACCACCCTTTGTGTCGAGAAATAAAATCTCGATCTTGGGGTTGTTGATTTTGAATAAGGCCATTTCAACGCTTCGCCGGATTTCCATACCAAGCGCTGCATATTCACCACTTAACGGCACCAAAAGCCCAACGCGAATCACCCCCCCACCTTTTGGCGGCATCTCAAAAACCGGCTCAAAGCTTTGCGGCCGGATCCGGCTTGATAAAGACGCAAACGCCGCATCAAGTGCATCATCACTTAGCGACGGATCAGCGCCAATCGGTATCGTTGGTTCAGTGGTTTCAATCACTTTATCATCAGTCTGAAATTGCCAGATGATCGAATCCATAATTGCATTTGCCGCGGCAAGATCGGTTGTGCCGTCCTGATCAGGTTTTTTGACATCTAGAGATTTGTCTTGAGACGATATGTCTGGTGCGGTTCGATTAATGGCTGATCTGGTCTGGCTTGATGACCCAGATGATGCGGGAAGTTTTGGTACGGATGAGCTTTGTTGCGTTTGTGATGACAAGGCTATTTTTGATACGGCCGGAATCGATGATGACGGCGTGGTGGCCGTTTGACAGCCAGCAAGCGCAATCATCGTGACAGCCGCAATCAACCCTTTGGCCTGCCGCCAGAAAAAATGACAATCCTTAATCAAGCTTTGGTCTGATTGGTTTGCCCGGTCAATTTCAAACATATTTTGCATATCCAAAACATCCTAACAAATTTTGGCATTTTTTTGTTCAGCTTTCATAGAAATTTCAGCCAATATTGCCCAAAATATGCCCCCAGGATTGGTCGCATTTTACCATGACGGCTCTGACAAAGCTTGTCATTGTTGCAAATTTGGATCCAGCATCATTCCCAGTCAAACCATGATTGCCTTGCATTATGCACTTGTGAGGTATCTTACCATCACCCTATACTGACCGTCTTATCCATGCAATTCAGGCGGCCAAAATCATGACGCAAAGCGCGGGACAATTAGTGGTCATCGCAACACCGATTGGCAATCTTGGCGATTTATCGCCGCGCGCGGCCGAATGGCTAAAAAAAGCCGATATTCTGGCCTGTGAAGATACCAGAATGACACGCAAATTATTGACGCTAACCGGTTTGCGTACAGCAGCAAAATTCATGCCCTATCATGATCATAATGGCAAAACCATGCGGCCAAAGCTGCTTGACGCCTTGCAAAGCGGTAAGGTGATTGCGCTTGTAAGCGATGCTGGCACGCCGCTTGTTTCCGACCCCGGATACAAGCTTGTTGCCGCTTGCCATGATGCGGGGATTTCGGTCACGGCAATCCCCGGACCAAGCGCAGTTCTGGCTGGTCTGGCCGCCGCAGGCCTGCCAAGCGATCGGTTTTTATTTGCCGGATTTGTGCCACATAGTCAGAAAGCCGCAAAAACGACCTTTCGTAAATTTGCCAATCTTAGCGTCACAAGCATCTGGTTTGACTCACCGCGCCGTCTTGGTGCCAGCTTGCAAATGATGCATGAAATATTTGGCGATCGGCTGGCCGTCATTGCCCGCGAATTAACTAAATTGCATGAATCCTATCACCGTGACACGCTGGCGCTGCTTGCCGAATTTTATCAACAAACCTCACCACCCAAAGGCGAAATCGTCATTCTGGTTAACGGCATGACGGCAAGCGATGATACATTTGACACCGCCAAGTTAACCGCAATGCTTCGCGAAGAAATGCAGGCAACAAGCCTCCGTGATGCGGTGCAGACGGTTAGCCAGATTTCTGGCCAATCGCGGAAAATCATCTATTCACTGGCCATTGATCTTGACACGGAAAATTGATCGCTAGCCAAATAGCGCGATGAAAGCAACGCCAAATCATCAGCATCGCCAGTTGGCCGAAAACGCGGCCGGTTTGCCGAATTCAAAGTGTGCTGGTTTTTATGGTTCAAGGGCTATCGACTAATCGCCCGACGGTGACGCTGCGCCGCTGGCGAAATCGATCTGATTTTGCGGCGTCGCAATCGTTTGATTTTTGCCGAAGTAAAATATCGTCAGCATGGCATGACCGACCAGATTTTATTGCGACGCCAGCAACAGCACATCACCAAAGCGGCATCATTATTCCTTGCCAAGAATCCGACATTCACAACTTTTGATTGCCAATTTGATTTCATCATCATGCAAGCTTTACAAAACTTTGGGATTGGCAAGATTACCCATATTCATAATGCATGGTGATTTGCCGCAAATGACCTTGACCGATGATTCGCAAAGCGTCACATTAGAGGCATCAGAACTCAAGCGATTAGGAATGCACATATGCCAGCTGTTCATCGGGCGCGTTTCGTGCCAACTGCCATTTTTCTCTTGCTTGCAAGCGTTGGCCTTTCAGGTTGCGCCAGCGCCGTTATTGGCGTTGGAACGGCTGCCGTTGCTGCCTCGACAACCGAAAAGGGGTTTTCCACATCGGTCGCTGATACCCAAATCCGTGCCAAGCTGATCGACCAGTTTATCAAAAGCAACTTTTCGCTTGTGACCGCAGTTGATGTTTCAGTGAATGATGGGGCGGTTCTGCTGACTGGGAAGGTGAAAACACCTGAAGAAAAAATATTGGCAACAAAATTAGCATGGGAAATTCGCGGGGTTCGCGAAGTGGTCAATGAATTGCAGGTTACTGATTCATCCTCGATCAAGGATATTGCCAAGGATCTTGCCGCAAGCGCGACCTTGCGCACCAAGCTCATCACCGACAGCAATATTTCATCACTGAATTTCAGCATTGATGTTGTCAATGGCACAATCTATTTGTCAGGTGTTGCCGCAAATGCTGATGAGATGGACCGTGTGGTCACGCATGCGCGTGATGTTCGCTTTACCCAGCAGGTGGTGAATTACATCATTCTGCAAACCGACAAGCGGCTGTAATTCATCCGATGAGTCTTTCAATTGCCATTCAGATGGATCCAGTCGAAACGCTTCAGATCGCCGGAGACACAACCTTTGCACTTGGGCTTGAAGCACAAAAACGCGGCCATAGCCTTTGGTATTACACATCTGACAAGCTAAGCCTGAATGAGGGTAGCATTACCGCCCACGGGCAGGATGTCGTCTTTTATGACCAGGCTGGCGCGCATTTTAAAACCGGCACAATCGAAACACGGCCATTGCAGGAATTTGACGTTATTTTGATGCGCCAAGATCCGCCATTCGATATGGCCTATATCACCGCAACACATTTGCTGGAAATGCTTGGTCCGCAAACCATGGTTGTCAACAACCCGGCCGAAGTCCGAAACGCACCGGAAAAGCTGCTCGTCACTCTTTATCCCAATTTGATGCCAGCAACATTGATCAGCCGTGATCCGGAAACAATTATGGCGTTTCGCCAGAAGCATAAAGACATCATCATTAAGCCGCTGTTTGGCAATGGTGGTGCTGGCGTCTTCCGATTGCAGCCAAATGATCAGAATTTAAGCTCGCTTTTGGAAATTTTTTTTGGTGCCAGCCGCGAACCAGTCATGGTTCAAGCCTATATTCCTTCGGTTCGTGATGGTGATAAGCGCGTCATTCTGGTTGATGGTGAAGCTGTTGGCGCCGTCAACCGGATTCCCAATGAAGGCGAGGCTCGGTCAAATTTCCATGTTGGTGGCAGCGCGGCCAAAACCGAATTGACCGATCGTGATCTGGCAATCTGCGCCGCCATTGGCCCCGAATTACGCCGCCGCGGCTTATTGTTTGTCGGTATAGATATCATTGGCGATTACATGACTGAAATCAACGTAACCTCGCCAACCGGCATTCGCGAAATTCAGCATCTATCAGGCATTGATATTGCGGCATTGACATGGGATACGATTGAACGCAAACACCCAACCTATGCAAGCAACGGCATTGCCCGATAAATTAAGGCTTTGGCAAGCGCGGCGCGGCCAACCTTGTCATCACCAGCAAGACCGGCAATCGTACGCGAAACCTGCATGATTTTATGATAGGCGCGCGCCAATAAGTTCACCTGATCCATTGCTGTTCACAGTAGATCTTGGGCCGCAACATCCATCATGATTTGTTGATCAAGCTGGTCGATGCTGATCCGGTTTCAAGTGGTTGGCGAAGCGAATCAAGAACAACTTGCGAAAATCCAGCCAGCTCATCAAGAAATAAAACCCCATGATTTGCCAAGGAAATCTCACCCAGCTTAGCGCGTAAACCGCCAACAACAAGTGTCGCCATTGACGCCGAATGATGCGGTTCACGAAAAGGGCGGTTCTGGATAAGGCCGCCTTCGACGAGATTGCCGGCAACCTAATGCAACATCGTAACCTCAAGCGCTTCTACCGGA
>Ga0255758_10005103_pt1 | contig 10869 bp, 11 predicted proteins | sample 011ome_24_FD_179958 | JGI IMG/M metagenome (GOLD analysis project Ga0255758, IMG submission 179958) | Coastal salt marsh microbial communities from the Groves Creek Marsh, Skidaway Island, Georgia - 011513CT metaG (version 2) | ecosystem: Environmental > Aquatic > Marine > Intertidal zone >...
AGCAGGCGACGGAGGAGGAGGCGACGGAGGAGGAGGCAACGGAGGAGGAGGCATCGGACTCGGTGGCGGCGGAGGAGCAGGCGACGGAGGAGGAGGCATCGGACTCGGTGGCGGCGGAGGAGCAGGCGACGGAGGAGGAGGCGACGGAGGAGGAGGCGGCGGATTTGGTGGCTGAAATACCGTGTCAACCTTGGCGTACAACGCGTTGAACGACGCGCGGAGGTTTGCGTTCTCCGCTCGAAGGATCGCATTTTCGTCTAAGAATTCTTTCGTCAAACTCTCCATTTTCGCAAAGATAGTTTCCAATCGTTCGCCAACCTCGATTTTGTTGCCTTCCTCGTCGTTTCCGATGTATAACGTCTCTCGACACTGCACGTCTTCCCAAAATTGGTAATCAGCGCTCGTTTTGACACGATGCGAATTGATTTGTAACTCTTTACCGTTCTTCCCTCCCGTGTTTACGTTAAAAATGCCGTTCGCATACTCTGTACGTTTTGGGCCTCTTTGAATCCCGACTAATCCAGAGACGCGAGGCTGCGTCTCTTCCTCCGTAGACGTCGTCTGTGTTGGGTTCAGTTCAACGCCTTGCCCTGAACACTTTTCAAAGGTGAAAGTGTCGCCGTAATAGCCTTTCGCGGAGTAATCATCGGTACCGCAACCGCCAACACTTCGAATGTTCGTGTTGGATGGATCCGGACAAAAATCTTTTTGATTCGTACCCGGATTAGACGCTTTCCCGCCCGCTTTTCTGCACGACCAAAACGAATCACCAGAGGACGTTCTCACGCTCGGGTCGCCACCAGAACCTGAATCTCCAACCCATCTGCAGTAATCTTGGCAAATACCGCACCCACTCGCGTCGTACCAGCCACGATAGGTATCCGCGTACCCTTGGTCGCCTGTACCGTTGCTGATCGGACACGTTGAAGCGTCGAGAACTTCTTCCCCAAGGGTCGCGAGAGAAGTGAACACATGCACCCACGATGTGACGCAAAAAAAACACGAAAGAAGATGCATCTTCTTCTTCTTCTTTCGCGCAGGACCGAACGACGCGCCATTTCGCGACGATCTCCGTCTCCCCCGTGGTATCTTCTCTTTCATTAGTAGATTATTATCTTCTTCTTCTCTCAGATCTAAAACCTTTTCTCATCCTCGTCGTCTCGTGAAATGTATTATTAAAATCCGAACACAAAAAAGGCATTTTTATCTGCCCTTTCGTCTGGCGCGGAAAAAAGATAAACTCCGAAACGTCGCCAAAAACCTCTTTTTTTTGGGTGCATGGCTTTTTTTTTGCATTTTGTGAAGCAGAGCTTTTAAAAATTTTTTTGCATGAAGCAAAATCCATTCAACAGCGCCTTTCTCCTCCTCCTCAGATTTTTTGTGTCAGAAAAAAGAAGCGTCACTCACTCTCGTCATCTTCATTATAGTATTCGCGCGCATAAACACACGCACCACATATACTCTGCGTTCGGGCAAACAACCGACTCTTAAAAAAAAGAGTCCGCGCGAAGAAGATATTTGTGTGCACAAATAATGGAGTCTTTGTGTGGTGTTCCAGTCGCGTCATCAGTTGTCGCACGTTTGAGTCCTGCGAATAATCGAAGAAGGAAAAATAATTCCTCGTCCGAATCGACGACACCAACGACGCGGTGTTTGCACCGCTCGAATTCGCACCGAACGGCGTCGTGTTCTTTTTCTTCCCAAAATGGAAGTTTTCAGAGGAGGCTTTCTGAGAATAAAGTCAACAACTTTAACGAGAGCAAATTACAATACCAACAACATCGTCTCTCTGGTGGACGTCGTCGAAAGAACAGTTTGAAAGTGTATTCTTCGTTACCGTCGTTCGGGAGTGCCCAGTGGCTGGTTGAACAAGGCGCGCTTTCCGCCGTCGCCGCGGGTGCCTTTCTCTTTCGGGACCGCATCAAAGCGTTAGTCGGGGGAAGCAACAAATCTCCTAACGGACAAACGAAGAACTTTTTCGGGTCAGGACGGGAAGATTGCCCCACGTGCGAAGGGACTGGATACGCGACGTGCGCGTGCACAAAGTGGTCAAACGACGGAGAGGGGTGCGGGACGTGCAACTATACGTGTCGAACGATATGCCCAAGCTGCAGAGGTGGCGGTAAAGGCGTACGCGCGACATTGGATTTGAAAATTGACGACGAAGAAACGGACCGAGAGAACATGAGACGACAGAGGGAGCGAGATACGCACTCGTGGAAAGCGTGGAATAATAGCAGTACGAAGAGTAGCGGAGCAGCAGCGGCAATGACGACGACAATGAACCCATTGACGACGCCTTTGATTTGTCTCCCGGTAGTTTCGGCTCCAGAATCGAACGAAAGCGGAGGGCGACGCTCGGCATCGTCCTCGGATAACGGCGATAGATCGAGCAACCAGAACAAAAAAGAACCAGACGACGAGTTCTACGCGCAGTCGGGCGAAGCCATTCGTACCTTGCGCGAAGACTATCCGTTTTTTCTATCAAAAGAACCACGGTTTTCGATATTCAGGGAAGACGTTGGATTAGTCGACGCGACGTGTACTTTTGGACGAAACCGAGATCCAGACAGCTTGATCGGCGGAGACGGAGGATACGTCATGGCCAGAGGTTTGAATCATTATAAAAGAGTTTTCAAAGTCATCAGAACGATTGCGGCCATCATATTCAGTTCGTGTTCGGTGAAAGTGACGAGAATTTGGTCGCCATTAAGCACGACCGGGAAGCGAACTATTCGCGTGCGATGGAGCGTACGCGGTCATATTCGTCTCGGAGCGGCGATTGGAGTCGACGTCGCGCAGTTTGACGGCATTAGTGAATACAAATTGGACAAGGCTGGGTACATCTACGAGCACGTGATTACTGATTTGGATTGGGACGTCGCTCAACTGAGAGAAAGAGTTGTCGCGATGATGGGTGCGGTGAATAAAGCGCCGTCGATTAGTGGTCAATTTTAAAAAGCGCCGCGTATAATAAGAAAGCGAAAGATTGTTGTAAATTAAAAAGTAACACTGGTACATAATAAAGTAGAGTAATGATATACTGGTATATAGAAATCAACGCAAACGAGCAACGCGAGCAACGACGAAACCGCGAGCGAGCGCTTTCTACTCGTCGTCCTGAACGCTCGATAGCTTTGAAGCGGCGGCGAGATCCAAAAACCAAATCGTCGAAAACGCGTCCACCATTGCTCCCGGTAATTCACCAAACTCCAAATCTTCCTCCAACGCTTTCTTTACAGTTTCGGCTTTCCCGGCGCCGGTCGCCGCGACGACCACGCGATCGGCTTGATTTATCAAGTGTAAACTCATCGAAATCGTTCGCTTCCCTGGCATGTCCACGGCGAAAACGTTCGTGGAGATGTTCTCGTCTTTCGCTTGCGGAGAATTGGGATAAATAGAACCCACGTGGCCATCGGCACCCATCCCAAGTAAAATCAAATCAAACACAGGCGCTTTCGTGTATTCGTCTCTCGGCAACACTTCGTCCTCGGCCAACGCGAACATTTGCGCCTCGTAGTCTTTGGCGACTCCGTCCAAATCCTCCGCGTTTTCCATCACTTTGTGTAAATTCTCCAATTTAAATTTCCCTTGTGCGATGAATTCATCCACCCACGTTGTTCTCGCCAAATTATAGCACTTTTGTTCCTCCGGTCTCTCGTTGACGAAAAACACGTGCATTTTGCTCCAATCCAAACCTTCGTCCTCCAATTCGCACAATCCTTTCAAAGCTTTCGCCACGCTCCCGCCTGGTATGGCTAACGAGAACGCGCCTCTGTCTTCGATGCACGCTTTCGCGTTTTCAAACACTTCCAAGCACAACGCCGCGGATAATTCTTCCTCCGTATCGAACGCTTCCACGATAAACTCTCCCTCGTCTATTTCGAACATTTCTTCATCGTCCTCGTCCTCCCCCTCCTCGTTTTCGGCGGCAACCGCAGCCACATTAAAATGTACGAATTGACTCCGAGTGGTCCTTTGTCGTCTTCGAATACCCCCCACGCCGCTGCTGCTTTTATTGCTTTTACTGCAACAACTCTTCTTCTTTGAAAGAGGATGATTTGATGCGACCAAAGCAGCGCGAGGAGTAGTGAGAAGAGAAGTGACACTTTGCATTCTCTCTCTTAATTCAGTTTGTTGTGTGAAGAATAAAGAAGAATAAAATTCTGCTGTTTTTTGTTGTTGTTCTGTTTTGTGTTGTTCTTCAAATTTTTCTCTCTTCTGTTCCCCTCTTTTTTATAACGAACAAACCCAACATCAAACTTTTTACAAAGAGAGAGAGAGAGAGAGAGAGACAGAGAGAGAGAGAGAGACAGATGAGGATGAGGATGAGGATGATGTTACGACGAAGAAGACAAAGAAGAAGAAGAAGAGAGAAAATGTGTAGCGCTACTATTGACGACGACACGATGACGAGCAAAAGCGAAAAGGAGTTCAGATGAAAAGAAGAAAAACATCAACGAGCACGACGGAGAAACGAGGACAACAACAGCGAGAAGGAAAAGGAGAAGAAGAGAAAAAGAAGAAGAAGCGCAAAAAGAGCGACGGGAGAGAAACGCTCTCGGAAATAGGACCGTTCCGGATTCCGAATTTCGAGGAGGAGGATGCGCTGCTGACGGCGAGAACAGTCGCACACATTTGTCGAGAGATTGTTAAGTTTCTGCTCTTCAACAGAAACCAAATTCCGCTCATGTATGCAGATTTGGTGTCGCTGCGGAGAGTAGAACAAAAAGAAGAAGAAGAGGAGGATCCAAACGAAGAGAATGCAAAGGAGAAAACGAAGAAGAAGAGGAAAAGAAAGAGCAGCAAGAGATCGGAGAAGAAGTTATTTAATCAGATTGCGCAAATTGAGCGCTTGATGGAGTCTCTGAGCGAAGAAGAGTTCGCGTCGAGACAACCGGTGAAGCGAGTGGCGGTGTGTTTTGGCGCGACTGTGAATCGACCGGTTGAAACGTACATCATCGATTTAGAAGACGTGAGATATAGTGCGACGAGAGGAGAAGGAGGAGAAGAAGAAGAAGCACAGAGCGAAAAGAAGACGAAATCGGCGGCGAATAGAATAGTGAGAGCGGTGATGCCGCACGTCGCCGGCTTGCGAACGAATCCCTCGCGCACTTCGCAAAAGATTTGGATATTTTTAAAACACGAAGACGCCGCTGATAATGACGATGAGAGCGATGATGAAAAGAACGCACTGAGAGCAGAACTGAGCAATCGCTTCGCGATGAAGAGAAATCTCAACGGCCTGTTCGAAGCAGAAGAAAAAAAAGAAGAAAGGAGAGGAACGCGCAAAAACGTAAAAGGAAACGTCTTCGCGAGGATCGTCTTGAAATCCTCCTCGAAGCCGTCGTCGTCGTCGGTCGTTCCCGCGTCTTCTTGCTCGTGGTACCAAAGTCGTCTCGTTTCAAAAGGGTTTCGTTTCAAAGAAACTGCTGCTGGTTCTCTTCGATAAAATAGAAACTTATTAGAAAGACAAAGTTATAGAATAGAGCTTTAGTTACACACACACACACAGAATCCCACACTTCAGATTTTCCTTTAAAGGGGAGAGATACATCATCATGGGCGCCCAATCTTCTAAACCAGCTCGTCGTGGAGAGGAGTCTCTGGAAAGAAGGGAGCAAAGAGCGGCGTCTCTTTTCGCCAAAGTCGCCAGTTCTTCTTCTTCTTCTTCTTCTTCTTCTTCTTCTTCTGCGCGAGAACGAGACAACGGGAAAACAACGACTTCGGAGGCGAACTTTATGCCGAAGAATTTGGACGACGGCGTCGACGAGGACGATGACGACAGAAGGAAAAAGATAGAGGAAACGAGAAGGAGATCTTCATTCTCGTCGTCCTCGTCGGGAATTTCGAAACTGAGTAAGCTGAGAGAGACGAGTTCGATTCCAATTTCTCAGCGCGCGACGGACCTTCCCAAACACCAACAAGATGAAAAGAGCAGAACAAAAAATTGGACGTATCCTTCGCCGAAGATGTTTTACGAAGCGATTAAACGGAAAGGGTGGCAACCACCGGAAACAGACATCGACAACGTAGTTAAAATTCACAACGTCGTCAACGAGAGGTGTTGGCAAGAAATTCTAAAGTGGGAGAAAGAGTTTCATCCGAAGACGCTTAGCGGAGGAGGAGGAGGAGGAGGAGATCCAGGCGAGGAAGAAACAAACAACGCGTCTGTTTCTCTTTTGCGGTTTAAGGGGAAACCAAGAGATTACTCCCCGAAAGCGAGATTATTGAACGCGCTCGGGTATAAGTTACCTTTTGATAGACACGATTGGATAATCGATAGAAACGGTGAAGACGTTCGGTACGTCATAGATTTTTACAACGCCAAAGTTCCTCCGCAAGGAAAGGGCGATTCTTCCTCTCTCGAGGTTGGACCGATAGCAATGCACGTAGACGTTCGACCAGCGCTGGATTCTCTCGAAGCGTTCTACGAAAGAGCGTACATGCAAATGAAATGGATTTCCAGCGGGAGGTGGATGCGATAATATAGAAAATTTTGATGATGATGATGATGATGATATAGTTTTTCGTAGATACAAGTGCGTGTGTTTAATAGCGTCCCGGCCACGTTCCATTGTCGCGTTCTTCGTTCCATTTCTCCACCCATTCTCCCGGACAAATAGATCTGTACAATCTCGCCATAGAAGCGCACTCTTCTTCTCCCTTTTCAGCCGCGCACTTGTGATACTCGTTGTATCGCGTGTAGCAATGCTTCGCTTGATTTTGCTGCGGGAACCTCGGGTCGAACGGCGTAGTTTTAACCACAATATCTTCAGACGATGCTTCTTCCTCTTGTTCTGGCTCTTCCTCTGCTGCTACTTGTTCTTCTTCTACTTGTTCCTCTTCGTTCTGTTTTTGAATAGTATTATATATTAGAGAGAGAGAGAGAGTTTGAAAAATCGCGTTAGTAAAATAAGCATCGCATTTTTCTCTCCTTTTTGGAGGAAGGAAGCCCTTTCTTCTTCTTCTTCTTGTTTTCGCCCAAAATCACGATTCCTCCTTTCCCTTCGCGGAGGAGAGAGAGGATTCGTTTCTCTCTTTCTCTTTTCTACTTTGCAACAAAAGAAAGAGACCACTCCTTTCTACTCATCGTGGACGAAGAAGTGCTGCGATGATGTCTTCGCGTGAGAGAACGCGTTTGGATGATGATATCGATGCGCTTCTTCTCTCTCATCAAATGCATTCAAAAGAAAGAATAAAAAAAGAGAGAAGAGGTTGAAGCGTTTGGATCCATCCCTACACGTGAGAATGACAGAGAGGAGTCATCCATCACGGCTTCCTCCTCGCTTTAAAAAGTCGCGTTCTCGTAGCGTCGAAAGAGAGAAGAAGAAAAGCAAAAACTCTCGGTCTTTCGCTCGCTCTTCAAAAGTCGTACCTTTTCCGGTGCTTCTTCGCACTGCGCGCTGCTCGTCAGCCATTCCGTCATCAGTCTTCCCAACATTTTCTTCCGTCTCACCTCTTTATATTTTTACGAGTGCGGTTTTTGTCTCGACCAGACGGAAAGTCGTCGAAAGATTGCTTTTTATTCATTTTGGTCTCGGGCCGCTGTTTGGCTTCATTCTCTGCGGAGCAAAAAATTTTCCTCTCTTTCCCTCTTCTCTCTCTCTCTCTCTCTCTCTCTCTTTCGATTATATATACATACATATACGAGAAGAAGTTAAAGAAGTCCTCTTCAAAACCGGTGGTGGTCGTTTAGAAGAGAGTTTATTCTCTTTTCTTTTGATAGAAGAAGAAGAAGAAAGTTTGCGCATCATCGAAAATTGAATTGAGTACACGCGTGCTCCACGCATATAAATTTACAAATTGAGCAATAAAAACAACGAGAGAAAGAGAGAAGAGTTTGGTCAAAGATGATCAAAGCGTTTATCGTGGTGAATAACCACGCGATGGTTCGACTGTGCAGATTTTACGAACAGCTGGTACGTCTCTTTTAGTATACACGTGTTATAATCTCTCTTCTCTCTCTCTCTTTCTCTCTCTCTGTGTTCGCCAATTATGCGCGAGACTGAACTGATATATGTATCCACTTCTTCTCTTCTAAACAACAAAAACAAAAACAAAAACAGGCTGTCGATAAGCAATCCGAGCTGTGTCAAACCGTGTATAAGATTGTCACCTCGCGTCCAGACCATTTGTGTTCGTTCGTGGACGATAGCAATACCTTCGGCCCGGATACGAAGCTCGTCTACAGACACTTTGCGACTTTGTATTTTTGCATCCTCTCCGACCGATCGGAATCTGAATTAGCCATGCTCGATTTGATTCAAGTGTACGTGGAAACTTTGGACAGAGTGTTTGAGAACGTCTGCGAGTTAGACTTGATTTTCAACTCGCCGAAAGCGTACACGGTTTTGGACGAAACCGTCGTCGGCGGTTTAGTCTTGGAAATCAACTCTCAAAAGATTTTAACCGTGTACGACCAGTTACAGAAGCTAGAAAAGATGCACTCGAGCTTAATCGATAAGTTACAAGTAGGAAGTTAATCCTCGCGGTGTGTTGCCTGTTGGTTATGCAGGGATGCGTTTTGTTTTCGTGTAATAAAACTAATACTAATAATACAAATACTTTCTCGCGCGAAACTCGTACATAATATTTTTCTCCTCTCTCTCTCCGTCTTTTATTTATGGCGATGGGGTTTCTCACCTTTTGAAACCCAAAAGTCTTTCTTTCGTCATAAAAGAATAAAAATAGATAGAAAAAATGCTCCGATCATCGACGCTTTTGAGACGATTATCCAGCCACGCTTCGGCGTCGTCGTCCTCAACGTCGTCGTTGTGTTCGTCATCGTGGATCAGCAGCTCCTCCGAAAAGAGTCTTCTTTATACCAACACTAATTTGAGTAACGAGAAGAAGAGAAGACATTTCTCGTCCTCTCCGTCGTCGTCGTCGAAAAACGATCAAAAAAATAATAATGAGATCGTCACGCCGGAACAGACGAAAGCTTTGTCGGACAAACCAGTGGCGACGGATTTAACCTCCATCGTGGACGCGTCCGCGAACACGTTGTTCTTAACCGAACTTTTTCGAGGGATGAGTTTAACGTTGAAATACTTTTTTGATACCAAGGTGACGATAAATTACCCGTTCGAAAAAGGTCCTCTCTCGCCGAGGTTTCGCGGGGAACACGCGTTGAGAAGATACCCAACCGGGGAGGAGAGATGTATCGCGTGTAAATTGTGCGAAGCCATCTGTCCGGCGCAAGCGATTACCATAGACGCGGAAGAAAGAGAAGATGGATCGCGAAGAACGACAAAGTACGACATCGATATGACCAAGTGCATATACTGCGGTTTTTGCCAAGAGGCGTGTCCGGTAGACGCGATTGTGGAAGGACCAAACTTTGAATACGCGACGTACAGTCACGAGGAGCTTTTGTACGATAAGGAAAAGTTGTTGGCGAATGGAGACAAGTGGGAAAAAGAAATTGCAAAGAACTTGCAAAGCGAGTCTTTGTATCGTTAATCGCTTTGCCCTCTCCGAAGCTTACTACTAACTAATACACACAGAAAAATAGAGAAATTGTTTGGAATCGATCGGGAGGGCAGTATTTGTAATATATATTTAAACACAAACACAGAACAAAAATAATTTTTGATCTTCTAATAGCGTCCTCCTCGGCCTCCTCGGCCTCGACCTCTGCCACGACCTCTTCCGCGACCGTGAACGCTCGTATGCGTCGCGCCTTCTCTTCCAAAAGTCTCCGAATCAACTTTTCTTTGTTCCGCCATTCTTTGAAAGTGCGCACTTCTGTTTTCTTTTTGCGTCGCGTCCGAGGACATGGTATCAAAGAAGTCGTCCTTTTCATATTTTGCGACGCCAAGATCGTTTGCCGTTTGTTCTCTAGCTTTGTCAAATTTAGAAAGCATGCTTTCGAAATCAAAAGCTTCAGTCGGAACAACCGCGCTTTGAGGCAAGTTTTGGTTCGATACGTTACCAAATCGACCGCCACCTCTGCCACCCGCACCTCTTGGTTGCGGGATTCTTCCCCCAGCACCTCTACCACCTGGCGGGGGTGCTGGTCTATCTGGTGGCGGTGGCTTTGGTTTCGATGTTGGCAAACCAGCTTGCGCGGCAGCAGCGAAACTCGTCGGTTTCACGTATGCCGGTTTCGCCGCTTCCATGACTCTTGCCGGCGCCGGCGCTGACTGCGCCGGAACAGCTCCTGGTCGCGCCGGTGGCGGTACCAATCCAGCTGGCTGCTGTCGCTGTGCTTGAGGCGGTGCCTGTCCGAATCCTTGTTGTGGTGGTTGCTGTTGTTGATATCCTTGTTGCTGATACTGTTGTTGTGGCGGTGGTTGTTGCGGGGGAGGTTGTCCCCAGCCACCGTATTGCTGTTGTTGATACTGCTGTGGCGGTGGTTGTTGCTGTTGGAATACCCCCTGTTGAGATTGACTCAAATCATCCGGGACGCCGTGTCTGGTTGTATATCTCTCCATTTCTTGAATCTGAACAATATCTTCGATTTCGTTTTGGAGAAAACGAATCCCCATGTGGACCTCCTGAGAGGGCGGAATCGCCGGTTTCCCCAAACTTCTTCGGTTTTCCGTGCCGTGACTCAACACTGTTTTTAGTATGTAACATCGTGAACAGAGAAAAAGAGATACGCGTGAGTGCGAAAAGAGAGAGAGTAGAAAAAGAAAAAGAACAGCAACTTTGAGACGATTTATTAGTAGTAGTAGTATTAGTGTATTCTTCCTTCTCCTTTGAGACGATTCGTTCATTCTCTCTCGATCCAGGCCAAGAATTTTCAACTACGAAAGAATAAATAAACGCACCATTATTCAATATGATCGATCCGTCGGTCTGATTGACTTCCGCTAAAATTCCAGTGTATCGAACGCGGGCGGTTGAACTAATCAACGAAAA
>Ga0255758_10005112_pt1 | contig 10852 bp, 7 predicted proteins | sample 011ome_24_FD_179958 | JGI IMG/M metagenome (GOLD analysis project Ga0255758, IMG submission 179958) | Coastal salt marsh microbial communities from the Groves Creek Marsh, Skidaway Island, Georgia - 011513CT metaG (version 2) | ecosystem: Environmental > Aquatic > Marine > Intertidal zone > Salt...
CGGTAAACGTTGTTGATACAACTGCTCCTGTTATCACCCTAACTGGTGAGGCTACCGTAACCATTGAAGTCGGTTCTACTTACTCTGATGCTGGTGCAACAGCTAGTGATAACTACGACGGCAATATCTCTGACGGTATTGTAACAGTTAATAATGTGGATGATGATACTGTTGGAACTTACACTGTAACTTATAATGTAACTGACGCTAACAGTAATGCTGCTACTCAAGTCTCTAGAACAGTAAACGTTGTTGATACAACTGCTCCTGTTATTACACTAACTGGTGAGGCTACCGTAACCATTGAAGTCGGTTCTACTTACTCTGATGCTGGTGCAACAGCTAGTGATAACTACGACGGCAATATCTCTGACGGTATTGTAGTTACTGGATTAGTTGATACATGTTTAGTTGGAGAAGCTTACATTGACTATACCGTTTCAGATAGTAGTGGTAATAAAACAACAATCACAAGGACTGTAATTGTAGTTGGTTTAGATACCGATCAAGACGGTATAGCAGATCTTTGCGATGACGATGACGATGGCGATGGAGTTCTTGATGATGATGATAACTGTCCTTTAACAATTAATCCTGATCAAATTGATACTGATGGTGATGGTTTTGGAAATGAGTGTGATCTTGATGATGATGGTGATGGAATTTCTGATGAAGAAGAAATTAATGTATACAACACTAATCCACTAAGCCCAGATTCTGATGAGGATGGTTTAACAGACTTTGAAGAAATCGTAGATACAAAAACTGACCCTCTAAATGCAGATTCTGATGGTGATGGCTTGACAGATTACGAAGAAGTTAAAAATACTAATACTGATCCTCTAGATCCAGATTCTGATAAGGATGGTTTAACAGACTTTGAAGAAATCGTAGATACAAAAACTGACCCTCTAAATGCAGATTCTGATAGTGATGGCTTGACAGATTACGATGAAGTTAAAAATACTAATACTGATCCTCTAGATCCAGATTCTGATAAGGATGGTGTAATTGATTCTAAAGAAGTTTCTGATGGAACAAATCCAAACGATCCATGTGCACTTAATATATTTAGTCAAACTTATCAGTATGGGATTAACCTATGGAATAATCTAGATTGTGACAACGATAGCGTATTAAACGGTAATGAGCTTCGAGAAGATTTAGATGGAGACGGATTATATAATTACTTAGATGATGATGATGATGGGGATGGTATTAAAACCAAAGAAGAAAATCCTGATCCCAACAGAGATGGAAACTCTTTTGATGCATTTGACTCGAATGGAAATGGTATTCCAGATTATCTTGAACCAAACTCAAGTAATTCCTACTCTGAAAATGATGGCATAAAGATTTTTAATTTTGTAAGTCCTAATGGAGATTCATACAATGATGTTCTTACCATAAGAAATATTCAAAAAATTCCCGAAAACGAATTAATCATATTTAACAGGTGGGGGCAAATTGTTTATAATGTAAAAAAGTACGGTACTAATGGTAAATTTTTTAGAGGGGATTCAAATAAAAACAATTTGAAGTTACCTGCAGGAACTTATTATTATTCATTCACATATAAAATTAATAATGAGATTAAAAATATTAAAGGATTTATCTATTTAACTTATTAAGTATGAAAAAGTTTATAACAAGGTTGTTTTTTATTTTGTGTGTAGTAATTGGAAATTCGCAGCAGGATGCTATCTTTTCACAATATCATTACAACGCTTCATCCATTAATCCAGCATATACTGGAACCATGTTTTCACCTGAAATATTTCTTAGTCATAAGTCTCAATGGGTAGGTTTGGAAGGAGCTCCTACGTACTCTAATTTCTCATTCCAGTCTAATGGAGAAATTAGAAAAATTAATTGGGGTTTAAATATAAAAAATGATCAGATTGGACCTACAGTTGAAAATAATCTAGCTTTAAATGTCTCATATGTTGTCCCATTTGATGATAATTCTTTTTTATCATTTGGTTTAAAAGGATCTATGAACTTTATGAACGTTGATTTTTCAATTTTAGATATTTATAATACAGTTGATCCATTAATAAGAACTGATATTGACAAAAAGTTTGTTCCAAATATTGGTTTTGGATTTCATTATTTTTCTGAAAAAGCTTTTTTAGGTTTTGCAATTCCACAAGTTTTAAAGACAGATCATTTTGAAACTAGTTCCGAAGAATTAAGATTAGCTAATGAAAGACCACACCATTATTTAACCTTAGGATATATAGATAAATTTTCAGAGAATGTTTCCGTAAAATATTCAATTTTAATGAAATGGGTTAAAGGTGTAAAAAAACACAGTAACTTATCTATTGTAACTAGATTTTATGATTCTGTTGATTTCGGAGTAGGATATGATACTTACAGCTCTTGGAATTTTTTAGCTTCTTTTAAGGTTTTTGAAAATTTAATGATTGGATATACTGTAGATGCTCCAGCTATTAAATCTATTTCAAATGTCCCAAATTCTCATGAAGTTTTTTTAAAATGGACATTAGATAAAGATAAACTACCTAAAAGCATCTTTAGAAAATTTCAATAACTTTGTCTTTAAATTAAATCTGAGAATTTAGGTCAGCTGGCTAAAGCGTTTAACTGATAATAGTCAAGTGTTTAGGGTTCGATTTAAATGTATTATAAAAATTATAATTATTTAGATTTAAAATCATTTTCAAAGAATATTGATCTAGTAGGAAAAGCAAAATCACTTCCGTGTTTTTTGACTATTTCAATTATTTTAAAATTAATTTCTTGCTGTGTATCTACCATTAATTCCCAATCTGCTCCGTTAGTAAAGTAGAGAACCATTACATTTAAAGAACTATCTCCAAACTCCAAAAATCTTACTTTACCATCTTGATTCGTATTAGGGTGTTCATCTATAAGTTTTTGAATATCATTAACAATGTTCTTTATTTGTTCAACACTTGTACTGTATAACAACCCTATATTGAATTTTACTCTTCTAGCAGGTCTTAAACCAAGGTTATCAAGTTCAGCATTAACTAAATTTTTGTTGGGTACAGTTACCACACTTTTGTCAAAAGTTCTAACTCGGGTACTTCGAAAACCAACTTTTTCAACAACTCCAGTAATTGATCCTATAGAAATAATATCTCCGACTTGAAAGGGTTTATCAAAAAATATTGTAAAGGATCCTAAAAGATTTTCCAGACTCTCTTTAGATGCTAATGCAACAGCCACACCTCCAACTCCAAGTCCTGCAGCTAAAGCAGTAACATCAACATCGAAGACATTACTTAGAACTATTAAAACACCAAAAATTACAATAAGAACTTTACCTATTTCAACTGCAAAAGGAACTAGTTGATCGTCAACTTTACTTTCAGTTTTTTCTGCTTTATATTTTAACCTTAATCCCACATAATCTACAACTCTTAATAAAGACAAGAAAACAGTTAATATTATTAGTAATGAAACTCCTTTGTCTAGTATCATTTTAATTCCAATTTCATCTGAGTTTGCAAGTTCCCATGATTGAGGAAAATTCAACGAATTAAATGAAAGAAAAATGATTATAATCAAAAGAAAATAATTTATTGGTTTCTTAAGAAGTTGGTCAAATTCAGATTTTCCGTCGGGATTGGATTTATCCCCAACTAGTTTATAGATTGATTTTCTTAAGTATAAACTAACTAAAGATTTAAATAATATACCAAATAAAAAAATTAAAGCAAATATTATATAGCTTTTAATTGTGTTTTCAAGAAACTCAATTTGTAAAAATTCAAGTTGATTCATTTTTTAATTTTTTAACAAAAGTAAGTATATTATAAATAAATGATTCTTTATATTTAAAAGCTAATCAAAAAAAATTACAATGAAAAAATCTATTCTTATTTTATCAATTCTATTTCTAAATTTTTCATGTTCTGAAATACAAAGCAATAAGACAGAACCTGCTCCAATTGGTCATGAAATTTCTGACGAAGACGGATCTAAAATTTCTCTTTATGGTGGATCAATGTCCACAGTAGAAGTTTGGGAGAATTACATTACAGCTCACAACAATGGAGACTTAGAGACTATTCGTAATATGAATGCTTCTGAAAATTTCAGAGCAATAGGACCAGATGGGACTGTTTTTGCTGGAACAGATGCTCACATTGAATTCCTTACACAGTGGTTTGAAAATAATTCACCAAAATGGGAGACAAACTACCTAATAGCAAATGAGTATACTAATAAAGAGGGCAATTTACTTCAATGGGTTACATCAGGTCATGATATTACTTTAAATGTTGATGGTAATGATGTAAAAGCTCATCAAGTTCACGATGCTCTAATTGTTGATGGTAAAGTTCAAATGTTTTATGTATACGAAAGAGCAGAAAGCCCATCTACTGAGTAAAACAATTTTTAAATTTTAATCAAATCCTACAATTAAATTTGTGGGATTTTTTTGTTTAATTTTAAAAACATACCGGATAGAATGCTATTAAAATTTTTCTTATATTTAAAAAATAAATTAACATTATGAAAAATATATTATTAACATCACTTCTGGCATTTACATTTATTTTAAATGCAAATGCTCAACAGTGGATTGAAAAAACATCGTGCAATAAAAAAGCTTCAACGATTGTAAATCAGGCAATAACTTCTTTATCAAATATTGAAGCTCATATGGCTATAGGTATGGCTAAAGCTGCATTGATTGTGGATGAAGATTGCGAATGTGCTAAACTTGTGATTGCTGCTGCAGCTAGCAATAATCAAGATTGGGGTTCAAGATCTGATAAACTTAAAAAAGTAAATGTTAAGTCATTAACAAACGAAGAAAGAGCTTGGTACACACTTTTATCTACTCCAAATGATAAATTTGATGATGCAGCAAAGACTGCTCTAGAAGCTAATCCAAACAGTCCATTAATTAACTGGTTAAATGCTGGTCAAGATATGGATTCTAATAAAGCTTTTGCTAAAAAATTTCCTGCATTAGCTGCAGGTGCCTATAACCTAATGGCTTATGGATATGCAAGGGAGGGTGATTACAAATCTGCTCACGAGGCCATTGATAAATCAATAAGTTTACACGATGGTCCAAATGCACTTGATTCTAAAGCAGAAATTTCTGCTATGCAGGGAGATTATCAAAAAGCTTTTTCAAACCAACTAAAAGCGTTTGATGTTGCTCCTTGGGCATCACCATATCAACCAAAATTAGTTACATACTGGAGAACAGCAAATAAAGATAATTTAACGAAAAACTTAAAAGAAGCTCAAGCTAATGTTCAAAATGCTATTCTCGAACAAGATCTAGATGAATGGAAAAAATATATTTCTGAAGATATGATGCTTACTTCTGGTGATTCAAGTTTAACTAAATTCTACACTCAAACAGAGGAACTATTTTTAGCTGATAGAAATTTTACTTGGGAAAGTTTTGATTTAAATGATATTGAAGTTGATTTTTCACCTGAAATGAATATGGCTGTATTAAAATTTTATGCAAAAGGAGCTTATTCTTTTAATGATTCAGATGAATCAGTTGATTACAGTACTAGAGCATCTGCCGTGTGGATTGCTACCGACTCTGGTTGGAAAATGGTTCATGCTAACTGGGCACCATTTGGAGGGTCTGGTATTCCTCAATAAAAAATTTTACAAACAATAAAAAAAACCTTCAATATTTTTTGAGGGTTTTTTTTATTTAAATACTATTTGAATTTATTTTTTTAGTTTTCAAACTATTTCTTCCATTTACTGAAGTTGTCCATGCAAGAAAAACATCATTGTTAATTATTTCTAATTGAGGAACACCAGTATTTCTTCCAGCATCAATTTTCGATACAATAAAAGGTTTTGAGACTTTTCCATCAACAGAAACTTTCTTTACTTTTAAAAATGCATAATCTCCGTCAAATTCCATATAACTAACAATTACCTGTTTGTTATCTAAAAAAGCTACATCTACTCTACCAATTGCATCATTGTCATTTAAATTTATTGGCTTATCAAAAGTTTCTCCATAATTGTTTGAAAATGCTAACCTAGTATATGGTTTTCCATCCACAACTGTAAACCAAGCTACAGCTATATTGGATAAATTAACATCAGCTTTTGGCCCATTTACAGGACATCCATTGATAACCCAGCCATCATTAAAAACTGGTTTTGGTTGTGTCCAAAATCCATTAATACTTCTAGCTATATATATATCTCTAATCTCATCTTTGCTTCGATCTCTGTAAACTATAATTGGACCTTTTTTTGAGGAAATGATTGATGTTTGACAACAATCACAAGTTTCAGAATCAATTTCATATTCGTTAATGATGTCACCATCCTTGGTAACTTCAGCAAAACGTATTGTCATTGGCTTGTGTGATCCATCAAAATGTTTTTCAACAGTATTTCTTCCATCAAGCCAAGAAACATAAAACCCTGAATTTTCATTTGAAACAATACTTACAAATCCATGTTCTGCCTTTAAACCATCGTTATTCAAAAGAAAATTTTCTTTTACAATATTCCCTTGTAAATCGATTAAATTTAAATATATATCATAATTGTAAGTCCCTGAATCAGATTTCTTTAAATAGCTAGATAGTATCAAGTTGTCACTAATTGCATGAGCAGGAAAGTCAGCCCAGTTTACAAACCAATTATTTCCAGATGATAATACCATTGGATCTGTCCATTGATTATCTGTATAGTGACTAAAATTTAAAGTTGCTTTGTCTTTATTTGAAGAAATCCAAGAAATAGATGTACTAGAATTATCCGAAGACATATAAGGTTGAGCATTGTCAAATGAGTTATCAAAAACTAATTTGGAAAAGCTATCTTCTTGAGAACATGAATAAAAAAGTAATACAATTAAACAAATTTTTTTCATTTTAATATTTTAGAAATTTATTAATTAGATTTTCATCGCTAAAATCAAGAACTCCCACAATTGTTTCAACTTTATTTCCCTTATTGTCAAATAAAATCGTTGTTGGCAAAGAATAAACTCCCAGCATTTCATTTGAAACATTTGATTTTAGAAAATTTAAAGTGTATGGATTGTTATCAACAAATTTTGAAATAACAGAAAAATCCTCATCAGAAACAAGAAAAAGAGAAACATCACTATCTTTTAATTTTTTCTCTGCTACCATCAAATCAGGCATTTCTTTTATACATGGACCACACCAAGTTGCCCAATAGTTAAGAATAATTTTTTTATTTGAAAACAAATTTAAATCAACTTCTTGCTTAGAAAGATTAATAAAAGATGATTTCGATTGTAAGCTTTCCAAATCAGTAAGACTGTTTTTTTTTGTATTATTTGACTTACAACTTATCAAAAACAAAAAGGTAATTAAAAATATTTTTTTTGTAAAAAACATAATTGAAATTAATAATTTTTATATGGAATAATGAAAGATTTAACAAAAATAGGTTTTATATAGATTTACTATATTGTATTTTAAATTCTCATTAATAACTTAATTTTTTAATATGAAACATTTGATTTGGATATTTTTTATTGGATTTACACTACAAATAGAATCTCAGGAATTTACAACTAAATGGTTAGAAGAAATTGGACCAAGAAGTATTGGCCCAGGTGGAATGAGCGGAAGAATTACTGCCATAGATGTAGTTTTATCTGATACTGACATAATGTATGCAGGAACTGCCTCTGGTGGTTTATGGAAATCTTCAAGTGCCGGAATCACTTGGAAACCAATTTTTGATAATCAAATTACAGCTTCAATTGGTGCAGTTGCTATTCAACAATCCAATCCTGATGTTATATGGGTTGGAACTGGAGAAGGAAATCCAAGAAATAGTTTGAATGGAGGCTATGGAGTTTTTAAATCAATCGATGGAGGTAAGTCATGGAAGTCAATGGGTTTAGAAAAAACAAGACACATTGAAAGAGTTTTAATTGACCCATCAAACCCAAATGTAGTTTATGTTGGGGCTATTGGTTCACCATGGGGAGAGCATGCTGAAAGAGGTGTTTACAAAACAACAAATGGAGGAAAATCATGGAGAAAAATTTTATTTGTAAATAATAAGACTGGAATTGGAGATTTAGTTATGGATCCTGAAAATCCAAATAAATTAATTGCTGCAATGTGGGAACACAAAAGAGATCCTTGGTTCTTTAAATCAGGTGGTCCAGGAAGTGGTTTATACATTAGCTATGATGGCGGAGAAAATTGGTCAAAAAGAACAGAAAAGGATGGACTTCCAAAAGGAGAGCTTGGTAGAATTGGAATAGCTATAGCAAAAAATAAAACCAACATTGTATATGCTTTAATTGAATCGAAAAAAAATGCCTTATATAAATCTGAGGATGGTGGATTTAAATGGAAAAAAATTAACGATAAAAGGGATATTGGGAACAGACCATTTTATTACTCAGATATTGAAGTTGATCCTGAAAACGAAAACAGAGTTTACTCGATTTTTACATATGTTAATGTGTCTCAAGATGGTGGAAAAAACTTTTCTCAGTTAATGCCCGCTTACGGAGTTGATAATGGAGTGCATCCTGATCATCATGCATGGTGGATTCACCCTGAAGACGGGTCGTTTATGATTGATGGAAACGATGGTGGATTAAACATTACCAGAGATGGTGGAAAAACTTGGCGTTTTGTTGGAAACATTCCTGTTGCTCAATTTTATCACATTAGTGTTGACAATGAGTTTCCTTACAATGTTTATGGTGGAATGCAGGACAATGGATCCTGGAGAGGCCCTTCATATGTTTGGAAAACACAAGGAATAAGAAATTCTTACTGGCAAGAAATTGCTTTTGGAGATGGATTTGATGTTGTTCCTGATTTAGACGATTCAAGATATGGATATGCTATGAGTCAGCAAGGTTATGTTTCAAGATATGACTGGATAACAGGAAATAATTACATAGTAAGACCAACTCATGTTGACCCAAAAATAACTTTAAGATTTAATTGGAATGCAGCAATTGGACAGGATCCATTTGATAATAGCACTGTCTACTTTGGTAGTCAATTTGTACACAAAAGTACTGACAAAGGACTAACATGGAATACTATTTCACCAGACTTAACAACAAATGATCCTGAAAAACAAAAGCAAAGCGAAAGTGGTGGTTTAACACTTGATGCAACTGGTGCAGAAAATCACTGCACTTTGCTGGTTATCGAACCATCTCCAATTGAAAAAGATATGCTTTGGGTCGCCTCAGATGATGGTCGAGTACACTTCACAACCGACGGAGGAATAAATTGGACAGATGTTAGTAAAAATATTAAAGGACTACCAAAAGGAAGTTGGATTACTCAAATTAAAGCATCAAACAAAAACAAAGGTGAAGCTTTGTTGGTTGCTAACGATTATAGAAGGTTTAATTACACTCCGTATGCATATAGAACAAAAAATTATGGTAAAAATTGGGAAAGAATAGTTGATGAAAACGATGTTAAAAACTTCACGTACAGTATAGTTGAAGACCCTGTCAACTCAAATCTTCTATTTTTAGGGACTGATGATGGATTATACATTAGTTTAAACGCAGGAAAAAAATGGGAAAAGTTCGAATCAAAAATTTTTCCAACTGTTCCAGTAAAGGATCTAATTATACATCCTAGAGAAAACGATTTAATAATAGGGACATTTGGTAGAGCTGCCTGGGTTTTAGATGACATAAGGCCTCTTAGGAAAATTGCATCTAGTTTAGAAATTATAAATGATAAATCAATTACCTTATTTGAACCACCCAAAGCATATCTAGCATCTTACCAACAACCAACAGGAAGTCGATTCGGAGCTGATGCGTTGTACCAAGGTGAAAATAGAAAATCAGGAGCAATGATTTCATACTATTTCAACCCGAAAAAAAATGATATAAAGGAAAATAAAAATGATGTGGACAAAACAAAAAAAACAAAAAAAGATTCATTGGTTCTTAATATCTACAATGGTGATAAATTAATAAGAACTTTGAAAAAAGTTCCACCTACAAAAAAAGGAATATTTAGATGGTATTGGAATATGGATGAAAAGGGAAAGTCTAGACCAAGTAGAAATTTAAGAAGTTCTAGTAGAGAACCTTCTGGGGTAAAAGTAATTCCAGGTGAATATAAAATAGTTTTATCTTATAAAAATGAAAAGTCTGAGGAAAAAATAAGTGTAGAAAGCGATCCAAGATTAGTTATTGATATTGACAACTTAAAGTCAGTTTATAATGAATCTAAAGTTCTTGAGAATTATATGTCTAAAGCCTATGATGCCGTAAAACAATTAATTGAAAGTAAAAAAGTATTAAATGAATATTTAAAGCTACTTAAAAACAATAAATCTGATGATATAAAATCCTTGAATAATGAAATAAAAGAAGATATCAAAAAGATTGATACAATTGTAGCATTATTTTTAGGAAAAGAGGACAAGCGTCAGGGCATAGTAAGAAATCCTGAAAGTACTGTTATGACAAGATTAAGAACAGCTTCAACATATGTAGGAAGCAGAAAATCTGGAATGACTTCTACAGAGAAAAATTTAATTGAACATGCTAAAAATGAACTCAAAGAAGCATTATTAAAAACCAATAATTATTTCTCAAATAATTGGCCATTAATAAAAGAGAAGATTAGTTCTAAAAATGTATCACAGTTTAAAGAAATAAACATGATTAAGACTGATGATCTATAGATGTTATTTAATCTTATTTATTCTTCCCTTTCTTTCATTTGGACAAGAAAGGGAAGAATTTTCCAATAAAATGGAATGGTTTCAGCAAGCAAAGCTTGGTATTTTTATTCACTGGGGAATTTATTCAGTTGATGGGATTAGTGAGTCTTGGTCATTTTTTAATGAATACATATCC
>Ga0255758_10005130_pt1 | contig 10820 bp, 2 predicted proteins | sample 011ome_24_FD_179958 | JGI IMG/M metagenome (GOLD analysis project Ga0255758, IMG submission 179958) | Coastal salt marsh microbial communities from the Groves Creek Marsh, Skidaway Island, Georgia - 011513CT metaG (version 2) | ecosystem: Environmental > Aquatic > Marine > Intertidal zone > Salt...
CGCATTTACGTCAGGTGATAGAATCGCCAGTAGCACATCACTAAGTGGTGGTTACACAATGACACTGGGTAGTGAGAACGGAACAAACGCAACAGGCAATGTTGTGTTGGTGAGAATAGCATTAACAAGTGGGCAAAGTGTTACTGCGCTTAGTGTAGGAGTAGCGAGCTAATGGCAATATCAGACTCCCAAAAAGTTGACTATCTGTGGAAAAAGCTAGGTTACTCTGCTGCCAAATCAGATACTAACGCTAATAAGAAAGCACCCAACGAAGCGATAGCAAGTCCGCTGTTGATGCGAGCTGATAAGTTATGGTCACAGGCTAGTGAAATACCAGCAGTATTACCAGGAAGTACCAGTGATCCTGTAACGGTATACCCAACATCAGCCCCACAAGAATGTACAGTTGATGCTACGTCAACTGCAAATAGAACATGGAAAACAGGCCTAGCAGATTGGATTAGCCCAGAGTTTGGCTCTACATATCAAGTAAAAGTTTACATCCACACCGCAAGTGATGCCGTTGGCGCAACTGGTGGTGACCAAGTGTTTGCAACTGGTTCGGGAAATGACGACGAATGGTTCTTTGACTACCAAGCTGGTACGTTGCATTTTATCGGAACAAACTTGCCAAACGGTATAAGTTTTACAGGCAAGAGTGTATATATTAGTGGCGGCAGATACACAGGCGATTTTGGTATCGGTACAGTCACAGAAGCTAATATTAGTGGCGGTAATGTTAGTGCAAACATCAGTGGTAACGTTGATGGCGGATATGGTGTGTTTTCTGCAAATGTTTCAGCACCATGGTTTGTTGGCAACATTGATGCAGATATTGGCACTTTTGACACCAGTTTGTACGCTGAAGAAATTACCATAAGCAGTAATAGTTCATTTACTGATACTAGTGCTACTATACAATATCTAACAGTAGAAGGTGAAACAATCACCAGCACCAACGAACATGTTACCATTAGTCCAAATACTAGTGGTGCTAATAACGTTGTTAAAATTGGTGGCGTTACTGCGATAGATGTGCCAACTGGCAATACAGCACAACGACCAGCAATAGCAGATGCAGGATATGTACGTTTTAACAGTGAGACTGGAACACTAGAGTGGTATACAGGTTTAACCTGGGCGTCAGGGTCATCCGGTATTACACAGCAAACTATTACACCAAATGGATCTGATAGTACATTTACACTGGATCAAGAGTCAACTGCTGATGGTATCCTTGTTAGTATCAACGGTACTAGCCAGAATCCAGACTCCTCGTATAGCGTAAGCGGAACAGACATAACATTTACAGAAACACCACTTGCAACTGATATTATTGATATACGTTTCCTAGCAGTTGCAGTTGCCGCATCAGGACTAAACAGTTTGATTGAAGATACAAGTCCACAATTAGGCGGTAACTTGGACGTAAACAGTAATTATATTACCAGTGCAAGTGATGGTAATATACCAATTAAAGCAGACGGAACAGGCGAAGTCACTCTACAAGGTAACGTTATTAGTTTAACAGGAAATCTAGAAGTCAGTGCCACATCTGGCACACCTAGTGATGCGTCAACTCCAACAGCATGGCTTAAAGTTTATGTTGGTGGAACAGAGTATTTTCTTCCTTTGCACCAGTAAAACAAGCAGAATAGTTTTATAATTTGGACTAAATAATATAGCAAGACACACTTCATAACACCCCTTCCCTCCCCTTTTCCAAAATCATTCAAAAACAAAACGGCAAAAGGTGTTTCCTTACGAATGCGATAAATAACTGTATCACTGGCAAGCATGTCCGGATGTTGTCACTGGGATTAAAGCGTTTATAAACTATTAAAAGGAAGCTAGAATGGCCGTTACTCGTATTAAAAATAATCAGATTACTGATAGCACTATCACTGGTGCCAAGATAGCAAATACCACACTGACAGGCGGATTATTTGCATCATCACTCACACTAAACTCTAACGTAAGTATTGTAGGTAACTTATCTGTTACAGGAACTACATCAACTGTTAGCAGTACAAACACATTTATTAATGATCCGTTAGTTGTTTACAACAATGGCTATACGGGTGATTTATCAAACTACAGCATTGGTATGCTGGTAAACAGAAACCTTGCGTCACTTGCCGACTATGGCAGTGTTAACGTAGCCTGGGCTTGGGATGAAGCCGAAGGTGCTTTTGTTGCAATTGCAACAACTGACACTGGTTCAGGTATCACAAGTATTAACAACAGTGGCTACGGAAATGTTAAATTAGGTAATGCAGAAATTGTATCCAAATTAACGGCTGGATCATTAGTTGCAACCACATTCGAAGCAACCAACGTATCCGCTACTACGCTTGTAGCAACAAACTTTAGTTCAGGTAACGCTCAAATTTCAGGTGGTTATGCAGACGGATTTACAATTGGTGGCAACACAGCCGCAACTGGAACATTTACTACTACCAATCACGACGAAGTTGTAGCAACGTCTGGTAATGCCGCAACATGGTATGCAACCACACTAAACAGTACAGCAGGTAACATCACAACACTTACTGCTCCTACTGTTGATGCACAAACAACCACAACTACAACATTAAATGCTACAACTGGTAATATTACTACTGCAACAGCAGGTAGTATGGCAGTCAGCGATTTAACTGACAACAGAGTTGTTATTGCTGGTACAAGTGGCGAACTTGAGGACGACGCTAACTTCACGTTTGATGGCACAGAACTAGCACTAACAGGACTATTAAGAGTTACTGGTAACGTAACTGCTGATAACATTTCTATTGATGGACAAAACATTGGTACACCAGGCGGCGGTGATTTAACTATCCAAGCAGGTGGTGGTGCTGATAACGTTATTATTAAGAATTCTCAGTTAATCGAAGGTGCACATGCTGTTACACTTGATGCAGTGACATTAAACAGTACAGCAGGTAACATCACTACGCTTACTAGTCCAACAATTGATGCAATTACCACAACAAGTACAACACTCAATGCTACAACTGGTAATATTACTACTGCAACAGCAGGTAGTATGGCAGTTAGTGATTTAACAAACAATCGTATTGTTATTGCAGGCACAAGTGGCGAACTTGAAGATGATGCTAACTTAACTTGGGACGGCAGTGACATGGGTGTTACTGGTGGCTTAAATGTTACTGGTGATTTAGCAGTTGATAATATTGCAATTAATGGCAATGACATTACATCAACTGACACCGATGGCGATATTAATATCACACCAGATGGCACAGGTGAAGTAGTTATAAGTTCAGGGTTAGTAACAACACTTAACGCTACAACTGCTACTGCTGTTACATTAAACAGCACAGCAGGTAACATCACAACACTCACAGCACCTACAATTAATGCAGGTACAACCACAAGTGCTACAGTTAATGCTACAACCGGTAATGTTACAACTATTAGCGGTACAACAGCAACATACACAACTGTTAACGCAGGTACAACCACAAGTGCTACCATAAATGCTACAGCAGGCAATGTTACAACACTAGGTGCTACAAACTTTAGTAGTAGTAACGTACAAGCAACAGGTGGATTTGTTGACAATGTACATGTTGGTGCTAATGTAGCCGCAACTGGTAACTTTACAACACTTGATGCAGAATCATTGGATGTTGATAACATCACAATTAACGGCAACGACATTACGTCAACTGACACCGATGGCGATATTAACATTACACCAGACGGAACAGGTAGTGTGGTCATTGATGGATTAAACTATCCACAAGCAGACGGTTCAGCTAACCAAGTAATACAAACAGATGGTAGTGGTCAACTAAGTTTTGCTACTGTATTGACTGATATCGTTGCAGACACAACACCTCAGTTAGGTGGCGACTTAGACGTTAACGGCAACGACATTGTATCTGTATCAAACGGCGATATTAACATTACACCAGACGGAGCAGGTGAAGTTGTTCTTTCAACAGCCGCAGTCAGTGACTTAACTGACAACAGAGTTGTTATTGCTGGCACAGCAGGTGCACTTGAAGATGACGCTAACCTAACCTATAATGGTACAACACTAGCCACAAATGGCTTCAGTGCTACTACTGCTGACATTGACGGTGGCACTATTGATGGAACTACAATTGGTGGAGCAAGTGCTGCCGCAGGTACATTTACTGATTTGTCAGCAACCAATGCTGCCTTAACAGGTGGTTATGTTGATAATGTACATGTTGGTGCAAACACAGCCGCTACAGGTTCGTTTACATCACTTGTTGCTACAACTGCTGATATTAATGGCGGTACTGTAGACGGTACTAACATTGGTGTTTCATCACAAGGTTCTGGTGCATTTACAACACTAAGTGCTTCAGGTACTTCAACAGTAGCTCAAGTAGATGCAACCGTACTAAACGGTGCTACACTAAATGCTACTGCTGGTAACGTTACTACACTAACTGCACCAACAATTGATGGACAAACAACTACAACTACTACGCTTAATGCTACAACTGGCAACGTAACCACACTAACAGCAACAAACGTAATCAACACAACACTGGTTGCTACAAACTTTAGCTCAAGTAATGTTGACATTAACGGTGGCGCAGTTGACGGAGCCGCAATTGGTGCCGCAAGCGCAAGTACTGGTGCATTTACAACACTAAGCGCAAGTGGTAACACAACAGTAACAAGTTCACAAAGCAGTGGAAACGCAAGTTCGGGTGCTTTGGTTGTTACAGGTGGTGCTGGTATTGGCGAAAACTTGAATGTTGGTGGTGATGTTGTTATCACTGGTGACTTGACAGTTGAAGGTGACACAACAACTATTAACACAGCAACACTTAATGTTGAAGATTTGAACATTACTATTGCTGACGGTGCCGCAGATGCCGCATCTGCTAACGGTGCTGGTATTACAGTTGATGGTGCTAATGCTACACTTACGTATGCAAGTGCAGACGACAGTTGGAACTTTAACAAACTAGTAAAAGCCACAGATGGTTCTATCACAACACTAACATCTACAAATGTAATTAATACTACATTGGTTGCTACAAACTTTAGTAGTGGTAACGTACAAGCAACAGGTGGTTATATTGATAACGTACACGTTGGCGCAAACACAGCCGCTACTGGTACATTTACATCACTTGACGCTACAACAGCCGATATTGATGGTGGTACAGTTGACGGTACAAACATTGGTGCTACTACACCAGGTACTGGTGCGTTTACAACACTAAGCGCAACCGGAACTTCAACAGTTGCTCAAGTTGATGCTACTATATTAAATGGTGCTACAGTTAATGCAACTGCAGGTAATATCACAACACTTACTAGCCCAACAATTGATGCACAAACAACTACAACTACTACAGTTAATGCTACTACTGGTAACATTACTACTGCAACAGCAGGTAGTTTAGCAGTTAGTGACCTAACTGACAACAGAGTTGTTATTGCTGGTACAAGTGGTGAACTTGAGGATGATGCTAACTTTACATTCAATGGTACAACATTGGCATTGACAGCCGCTATGGATATCACAGGCGACTTAGATATAGATAACATCAACATCAATGGCAATGACGTTACATCAACTGACACCGATGGCGATATTAACATCACACCAGATGGAACAGGTAGTGTGGTCATTGACGGGTTGAGTCATCCGCAAGCAGATGGAACTGCTGGTCAAGCACTGATTACAGACGGAAGTGCGCAGTTAAGTTTTAGTACTGTGATGACTGATCTTGTACAAGACACAACACCTCAACTAGGTGGTGATTTAGATGTAAATGGCAATGAAATTGTTAGTGTATCAAATGGCAATATTACACTTACTCCTAACGGTACAGGTGAAGTTATTGCAAGCACACTAGCAGTAAGCGATTTAACAAACGATAGAGTTGTTTTTGCAGGTGTAAACGGTGCATTAGAAGACAGTACCAATCTTACATACGATGGTACAAACTTAACTACAAATGGTTTAGTTGCTACCACAGCTGACATTAACGGCGGTACAATTGACGGTACTAACATTGGTGTTTCATCACAAGGCTCTGGTGCATTTACAACACTAAGTGCAAGTGGTACTTCAACCGTAGCACAAGTAGATGCTACTGTATTGAATAGTGCTTCACTTAACACCACAGCTGGTAATATCACAACACTTACTAGCCCAACAGTTGATGCACAAACAACCACAACTACTACACTAAATGCAACAGCTGGTAATATCACAACACTTACTAGCCCAACAGTTAATGCAATTACCACAACAAGTACAACTGTTAATGCTACAACAGGTAACGTTACTACACTAACAGCAGGTAGTTTGGCAGTTAGCGACTTAACTGATAACAGACTTGTTGTTGCAGGTACAAGTGGTGAACTAGAAGATGATGCTAACTTAACATGGGATGGGTCAGATTTAGATGTTACAGGTGGTGTTAATATTACTGGAGATTTAGCAGTTGATAATATTGCAATTAATGGCAATGACATCACATCAACTGACACTAATGGTGACATTAACATTACACCAGATGGCACAGGTGAAGTAGTTATAAGTTCAGGATTGGTAACAACATTAAATGCTGTTACTGTTAATCCAGTTACACTTAACGCTACAACAGGTAATGTTACTACACTAACAGCAACTGATGTTATCAACACAACACTAGTTGCTACAAACTTTAGTAGTAGTAATGTTGACGTTAATGGTGGTGCAATTGACGGAACACCAATTGGTGCTACAAGTGCAGATACTGGTGCATTTACAACACTAAGTGCTTCAGGTACTTCAACTCTTGCACAAGTAGATGCAACAATACTTAATGGTGCTACAGTAAATGCAACAGCTGGTAACATAACAACACTTACCAGTCCAACAATTAATGCAATTACCACAACAAGCACAACACTTAATGCTACAACAGGTAACGTTACAACATTAACTGCTCCTACTATCAACGGTGGTACTACTACAACTGCTACGTTAAACAGCACAAGTGGTAATATTACTACATTGGATAGCACAACTGTTAACGCCATAACAGGTACAATCACTACAGTTAATACAACAACTGCAAACGTTGATACTGGTGTTATTGACAACTTGTCAAGTGCGAATGTAATGCTTACAGGTGGTGATATTGACGGTGTTAGCATTGGTGCTTCAACAGCAGGTACTGGTGCGTTCACAACACTTGCCGCAAGCGGTGTTTCAACACTAGCAGGCAACATTGTTGGTACAAGTGGTACAGCAAGCACAAGCGATATTACTGGTGCATTGGTACTTACAGGTACAGGCGGTGCTGGCATTGGCGGCAATATTAATGTTGGTGGCGGTGCGCTACTTAACATTGATCAAACTGCCAACTACGACGTTAAGGTTAGTGGTGCAAATGATACATCATTGCTTTGGGCACGTAGTGCAACTGCATACGACGCAGTATTAATTGGTAACAGTGCTGTAGTAAGCGATTTGGTTAATGGTGCTAAACTTCAAATTAACACCACAGATAGTATATTACTACCAGTTGGTACAACAGCACAGCGTCCAGGTAGTGTTGGCGGAACTGACACAACTGGTATGTTGCGTTATAACTCCAGTATTGACAACCTTGAGTTCTACGATGGCACAGAGTGGAACACAGCTGGTACAACGTTTACTGTTATTGCAAGTGAAACATTTGATGGTGATGATTCAACAACAGGCTTTACACTAAGCGAAGCACAAACAACTGCAAGTTGTATTGTTAGTATCAACGGTGTTGTTCAGCTACCAACCACAGCATACAGTGTCAGCAGTACAACACTTACATTTACTGAAGCTCCAGCAACTGGTGATAAGATTGAAGTTAGAAAACTAACAACAACACAAACAATATCAGGACTTTCAAGTTCAAACAGTTATGTACAAGTTGAAGCAGCCGATGATGGTGTTAAGTTCTACTCAGGCGCAAGTGCCGCAACACTACGTTGGACAATTGACACAGACGGTCACTTAATTCCAGCAGCCAATACTACACAAAACATTGGTTCACCAACAGCACAAATTGGTGACATTTATGTTTCAGGTGGTACAATCCACTTAGGTGTATTGCAACTTAAGGATAACGGCGACAACACAATGGGTGTTTACCAGAGTGATGGTATTACTGAAGCAACAATTAATGTTGCCGCAGAAAATGCTGCCGCAATTAACTTGACAGCAACCAACTCAACTGATTCAACACACTATATCAGTTTTGTTGAAGCCGCAACTGGTACAGAGGAAGTTAGAACTGACACTGGATTAACTTACAATCCAAGTAGTGGTACACTAACATCAACTACATTTGTAACTGGCAACCAGGGTGATGTACGCTTTAGTGATGCAGACAGCAGTAACTTTGTTGCATTCCAGGCTCCTGCTACAGTGAGCTCAAATGTAACTTGGACACTACCAGATGCAGACGCTAGTGTAAGTGGTTATGCTCTTGTTAGTGATGCGTCAGGCACACTAAGTTGGGCGGCAGCTGGTGCAACTATTAGTCAAGACGAAGCAACAAATACAGACTTTAACTTGTATTTTGCTTCAGCTACTAGTGGCGCATTAACAGCAGTCAAGTACGACTCAGGTGTACACTACAATCCAAGTACAGGAACATTAACATCAAGTGTTGTTGATGCTACTACACTTAAGATTGGCGGCACATCAGTTACAAGCACTGCTACTGAACTAAATGTCTTAGATGGTATACCTGGAACACTTACAGCAACAGAGCTAGGCTATGTTGACGGTGTAACAAGTGCTATCCAAACACAGTTAGATGGCAAACAAGTAACCATAACTGGTGCGGCAACCACTATCGACACAGAGAACTTGACTGCGTCAAGAGCGTTGGTGTCAGATGGATCAGGTAAGGTGGCTGTGTCAGCAGTGACATCAACTGAGATTGGTTACTTGGATGGTGTAACAAGTGCTATCCAAACACAGTTAAATGCAAAAGCACCTTTAGCAAGTCCTGCACTTACAGGAACTGCTACTGCTGTTAACCTTACTGTTAGTGGTGACTTAACTGTTAACGGTACAACCACAACAGTAGCATCAACAAACACAGTGGTAAGCGACAACCTTATCGAACTTAACAACGGTGCGGCAAGTAACGCTAACGACAGTGGTATTATTATTGAGCGTGGTTCAACAGGCGACAATGTGTTTATGGGTTGGGACGAGTCAGTAGACAGAATCAAGTTTGCTACAACAACCGCAACAGGCGCAAGCACAGGAGACTTAACACTTACCAGTGCTAACATTGAAGCTAACTATGCACATGTAACATCAACACAGTCACTTTACGCTGACTTGGCTGAGAACTATCAAGCAGATGCTAATTATTCAGCAGGTACAGTACTTGAGTTTGGTGGCGCAGAAGAAGTAACAACTGCTACTGAAAATTCAAGACGTGTAGCAGGTATTGTTTCAACTGATCCAGCTCACTTGATGAATGGCGGACTAAAAGGTTCTAACGTGGTACCATTGGCACTTATGGGTCGTGTTCCATGTTTAGCAATTGGTCCAGTAGTCAAAGGTGACATGATGGTATCAGCAGGATTTGGTTATGCGAAAGCAGACGCTAATCCAGCAACAGGTACTGTGATTGGTAAAGCACTAGAAGCACTAGCAGACGGTGAAAAAGCAACAATTGAAGTAGTTGTAGGTAAAGTATAACCTGCAATATTTCAAGCAACACAATAAAGGGACATTTAGGTGTCCCTTTATTTTTGGATAAATATTAACATAATTAACAGACTTATATTATGCCATTAACTAGACCACCGTTATCGTTTTTAAATTCAAACAGTACAGTTTTTACTGATCCACTGTTGGTATTACACCAAGGTTCACAAGCATCAGACAGTGATGTTGGATTTGTTTTTAACAGAGCTAACGGTTTAGTTGCTAACGTAGCTATATATTGGAGCGAAGCAGACAGCACTTTTTATACAGCATACACCAACTCCGGTGGTGCTACAGACGCAAATCTTGTTCCAACTTCTTACGCATCATTGACAACAGGTACGCTAAACGCAAACAATGCTGTTGTTACAGGTAATTTAACAGTAAGCGGAACAACTACCACAATTAATACCACAAACAGTACCATATCGGATAGTTTAATAGAATTAAACAGTGGTGCTGGTAGTAATGCAAACGACTTGGGTTTTATATTTGAGCGTGGCTCAACAGGTGACAATGCAATTATTGCCTGGGACGAAAGTGCTGATGCATTTGTTATGGGTACCACAACTGCTACAGGCACAAGTACTGGTGACCTTACTATTGCAAACGGTGAACTTAGACTAGACACACTACGCATTGACCAAAGCGGAACTGGTTTGCGTATGACAAACGTTGGTGCGTTCGACAATGATGGGTCAGACAACTTTAGAATATTTGCTACAAATGATTTAAAAATTGCCGCAAATGGCGAGTCAGGTACAGCAATTACTATTGACGCAACAAATCAAGATGTAACCATCACGAACGATTTGCGTGTTACTGCTGGTCAGTTCTACTATGGTGGTACTGCTGTTACAGCAACAGCCACAGAACTTAACTACTTAGATGGGGTTACTGGTATTACACTGGGTACTGCTAACGAATTACTAATTGTAGGTTCGGATGGAAGTAGTATTGAAAGTGACGGTACACTTAACATTGACCCAGGCAACAACTATGTTGGTATCAATCAATCATCACCTGAAGTAACATTACATATGACAGGCGAAGGTGCTCAAACAGCACAAATTCGTATGGAGCAGTACAATGATAG
>Ga0255758_10005131_pt1 | contig 10816 bp, 9 predicted proteins | sample 011ome_24_FD_179958 | JGI IMG/M metagenome (GOLD analysis project Ga0255758, IMG submission 179958) | Coastal salt marsh microbial communities from the Groves Creek Marsh, Skidaway Island, Georgia - 011513CT metaG (version 2) | ecosystem: Environmental > Aquatic > Marine > Intertidal zone > Salt...
CTATGTCTTTTTGGTTCAAACCTTTTGATTTTAGTTCTAGTATTTGTTCTTTCAACATTGTGGGTTAATATGTGGCATTTTGGGGCTTTGTCAACAAAATACGAAAACAAAGATGAAAAAATACGTGATTTACTCGATGTTTTTTTGAGTTGATTTTGCGATCATGTAGTATGAACAAGTTACTACTCTTTTTACTGATCCCTTTCTCTCTTTTTGCTTCCCCAGAAACAGACGCCGTCAAAATACTATGTGAGAACGGAAATATGCAACATGAGGTTGCCAGCGAAAAAACAATATACGCAAATAAGGGTGACCACATCTTATACAAGAATCATACCCCAACTGAAGGTATGCTAGTCATAACGCCAAGTGGAAAGTGCGAAAAGTATAAAAAAGATATAATCTCTAATCGTGTCGTAGTAGCTATCATCAAAAGTTACTCTTAAATAGATTTGGGATAGTATCAAGCTTGATTTTAGGTGTAAACAATACCAAATGGCAACCAAAAAACTATCGCAATTAAATGAATCCTTAGTAGCAGACCCCAGCGATTTTGTTTTGCTGATGAATAAGCAAACCAGAACCGCAAAAAAAATATCGGTCGAAAACCTAATTAAAATTGACAGCTCGAACGTATTTGATAGATATGAATTCTCTAGAGACGGAGTTTCTGACTTTGATGCTTCCTCTATTCAGTTTTCTGTAGGAGACATTAATAGTGATTTGGTGTATTATGCGCCCAAAACTATAACCATTAGCGGTGTAGATGCGGTTGAAATTTCTGCTGAATACGAATTCATTGGAATAAAAAATAACAACCTATTTTGGAGAAGTTTCAATAATGTAGAAATAACCAAAAATAATGGGGCTGAATATTGGGGGATTTATGACCAACAATCGAATCTTTTATATAAATTTTCTGGGCAAGAGTGTTATCCAAAATTTGGTAAAATTGATTTATTGGACAGTGCTGGGTTGTCCACTTCAAAATCTGTAAATTTACATCACGCCAAAACAGAAGAAAGCCCAATAGTCATAAATAGTTATTTAGGTAAAACTGACAACTTGTTTGGAGCTACACCCAACTTATCTATTAGTAACAAAGAATATGTTGATGTAAGTTACTCTGGCAGCCAAAATTTTTACTCTTATGGCTCGGGTGATATACAAACAAAATTTGCGCCGAAAACCGTTGAAATTGGCGTTAATAATAATTACCAAACACATAGTCCTCTTGGTTTTATTCCCACAAACAACGAAAGCTATCCAATTATATTTGAGTACTCTTTAGAGGGCTTCACGATTAACAAAGTAAGCGAAAAAATTAGTGGGGAAAACGGGTATTATTCTTTTGGGCAAAATTTCTCAAAAAAAATAACTCCCACACCAATAACAAAAATAGGTGTATTGATTAATGGGGATCTCGAATTTTCTGGGTTTAAGCCAACTAGTCAGCCTTTTAGTCTCGATATGAATGGCGACGGCAGTGTCGATTACAGTCCTGATGTAGTTTTATTAGAAAGATATTTTTCTGGCATATCGGGATCAGAACTAATAACGGGGCTCGAAGTTTCGCCTGGCACTAGAACAGGTCATGAGGAAATAGCGGAGTACATTCAAAGCGGTATTAGTTCTAGCGCTTTCGACATTAATGAAGATGGACACTTTGACCAAAGCGATGTTGATTTAATAAGGTTTTATACAATACATGGTCGTATTAGTTCTTCAAATACTATAGAAAAAAACAGAATGACCGACAACCAACTGAAGGAAAATTTGTTAAAACTTTTTTAAAAAAATAGATGCCAAATATATACGATACAGAAGAAGTAACACTGGATGATCTAAATCCTGGTGACGATATTTTTTTATTAGACACAAGTGATACGGCGATGTCGATCTCGGGTTCCAATAAGTTGGCGGAATCTGAAGAGGTTGACAGCTCTACTAATAACATAGTGGCTGCCTCAGATTTTTATATGACCTCCACTGAGACGGGTAGTGCTTATATTCAATTTTACGACGAATCCAATTTTGAACGAGCCGAAATAAGAGACGAGGTAGGCAATACTCTTATAGATACTGAACCGCCTTATAGTATTTCAGAAAGAACAAGAACCCTAGTTAGCGAAAATATAGATAATCTTAATCTCACTTACATAACAATAAGAAATCAGGATACTACACTTAATTCGCTTCAAAGATTCATAGACCCCAAACACTTTGAATTTGATTCTTTGATACAGCCCATATCTCTTATTTTTTCAAACCTGTCTTCGTTACACGCTCACTTAACCGCTCTTTACCGCACTATCGATGGTCTTAGTCTCAGCGCAGCATCTGCCGCCGCGATAAACGATATAAACAGTGTTTTTAATAGGTCGTTATCTGATAGTAGCTCCAACGGTCTTTTTGACCGTTTCGATCCTTTTGATCTTGGGTCGTTAATTAGAATTGGTGAGTTTAACGACAACCAGGTAGGGCCAGCTGTGATCATTGACGATTTCCCTGATCAAGTTCAGGCTATACATAATACAAACTATTTAATAGATACACGTTATAATTTTTTAGTAGATTGCATTAAAAAATCGGGACCAGATATAGGAACTGACGAGGTTAAGATATCAAACTCTGATGTTAATTATCACGTAGCTAGAGAAATAAAAGGAGACGCCTCGAACACCCTAATGAAGAATGGTAATATTTTTACTGAAACCACATTTATTAATAGAATAATGATGGATATTGGTAAAACTTCAGAGGCGGATCGCACAAACGTTTCCAATAATTATTTAAAAATAGCCGCCGTAGATATTGTTTTTGAAAAATCAAGCATAGATTACAACAATTTAAAATCTTCATACTTGGAAAATGATATTGTTGTTTCTGTACCGTCGGAATCTAACCCATTTGAAGATAAATTAGGTACAATAGTTGATGGTGTTCTGATGGAAGGCGGCGGATATCACAATTTAGCCCCTGCTGATTGGCACGATAGTATTTTATTTAATTCTGACGGGTCGTCTCGGGATGGTGCCCCACCTCATAAAGAAGGGATCATATTTATAGACGGTCTTAGCGAAAGCGAAGTAAATCAAACTTATTTTTATGAAAACTTCAACAACGATAAAATGTCTTATCTATCGGAAGACAAAAGATTCGAATTGGTGTATGCTACCACTGGAGGATCTAACCCAACAGTCCAAAGTATAACAGAGACTTTAGAATATGACGAAGATTTAACATTTAGCTTGGGTCACTACGAACTCACCCTTTCGGGTCTAGATTATGGTGTCGTTTATGGAATAGAATTTGATAATATAACCACTCCATTCAACAATGCTAGAAAAATTTATAAAGTTGCAAATGAACCCGATGAAAACTTAGCTATTGAATTGTATAGTGACACAGTTACAGATATACCTGAAAAATATGAATTTACTTTGTTAAACGAGGGAATCAACCAATCAGCGACATTAAGACTACAAACGACAGATTGGATTCAAAATACAGATGGATTAACTAATTCCCCTTTTTCTTTCAGTAATATAAAATCTTTAAGAGCGCAAAGAGAGTTAGGTAACGACGAGAATTTAAATTGGGTTATAAGAAGCGCAGATAACATATATTATCATCCAGGAAATGTATCAGGAATAAGCCCGATAGGTCTAGAAGGCGGGTGGATAAAAATTGATTCATTAGAGCAAGAAGATGCTCTCTTGCTTGAGTTGGGTAAAGAATCATACCTGAAAGAAATAACTAAAAGTGGTCTATTTTTGAATTTTGAATTTGCTAACTTGGTTACTTTCAACACCTACTTCGAACTGTTGCCAGAATATGTAAATTTTGAGGGTGATTCTAATACTTATTTCGTAGAATTGATTGGGCAACCATACAGCGACAATTATGATATTACGTATGGTGGGAATGTAGTAATAAATGCTACTGGCGAAACATATAATCTTCTAACAACTTATAGTATAAGCGGGGAGTCTCCAATTCAACTACAAACCGACAACACGATTTCCTTTGATGTGACTGGTCTAGAGGTTGATTTTAGATCTGAGGATTTTAACATTTATATTCCGTCAGGAACAACCGTAACATAAAAATGAGCCAACTAAATATAACTAAAAAAACCCTAACAGAGGAGCAAAAACTGTTAATTAGTGATATGGGCTTTAATGCCATAGATCTACTCGAATCATATTATGAATTAACCTCTACTGGCTCAAGCCTTTCTAATTTAGTGACTATTGAGCCTAATTCATCTTGTGGTGTTTTGTTTAAGTTGCCATATTTTAATAATTTAGCAAGTAAAAGCGCAGAAATAAATTTTAGCGACACACCAATACAAACAGACTTTTTGGGTAATATTGTAAGCGCTGAGCTTACGGGTTTTAGTGGCAGCAGTCTAAGCGATAACCCTAGATACTTTTATAATGGCATACAAAGCATTATTGCTGATTTTTATTCAGCAGATGAAGATTATGTATATTTAGCAGAAATGTTTCAAGCCGCCTCTTCTGAAATAAGCCCACACATAAGACATGTGCCGTTTTCAAACTTAATTACCCAATCCTTCAAACCAGAAACGGCTCAAACTATCGAAGTACTCCAAGAGACTGCAAATCCAACCGTTAGTGGTAGACCTTATGTTTTTGCACGAAAACCCCAAAGCTCCATCGATACTGCGAGTGGGTTGGATGGTGCTATGTGGGGTTTGAAAATGAACATTAACAAAGACTCCGAGGAATTAGACAAACAAACTTCGGGGTATATGATAAAAAATCTATTTTATCCAGCAGTTTTCGAGAGTCTTGGTTGGAATGAGGAAGTTATTTCAAATAATTTAAGCTCGTCATTTACAGAGCTTACCTCATCTTTGGGGGAGATATCTCTTGGCGGGGATAGGTCTTTTTGTATCGATGCGGGTGTTTTGCAAAAATACAAAGAATTTAGCGCGATTCCAGATGTAATAGGCGCACCAATGTCCAAAACAAACCCAATATTTTTTGCGGATGGGTACAGCAAAGATTCTATAGACGAACCAGTCTATGATTTTTATTTTTCCGAAGAAGTTAAGGGCGGCCCGCTAAACCAGCAGGTTCCTCACCCAGCTTTACATAGAGAAATGCTTGCTTATAATGAAAAAAACGGTTTAGCACAAAATTTTTATACCCGCCTCGACTCAGAAGGAGAAACCTATAAAAGCCCAGGATATATTGTAACCAAAGAAGCCATGAAGATGCTTTATGTGGAATTTGATGATGGGCAACTAGATAATGGCCTTGATGACGTACGTATTTCCCATTACCACCCTGGCAACCAGACCGTTGAAACACTTAACTTGGAGTCAGACATCGAAAATGATAGTGAAATTAGGACCTTCACCAAAGAAAAATATCTCATTAAAACAGTAACAGGTGATACAGAATTGAGACATATATTATGCCACCCAAATAAAATTTTACCCTATGCCGAGGGGTTTGACAGATCTGTTAAACAGGCGTTAAGATATTTTGGCTTCGTCCCTTATGGAGACCTGAGCAACATTGGAACAAATCAAATATCATTAGAGGGTAAGAGGTCTGTCGTTATAGAGGATGGAGTAGTTCAAAATTATATAGCAAACATGACCGAAGATGTTAATCGCGCCAATTATAACTTTTATATAAGTGCTAACAGATCGTTTGATCATGAGAATTTAGGGCTACTAGCGCTTGGCAAGGCGAATGATGCTTTAGCCAGACTTTTTAATGCTGAGCTTTTACAGGTTGAATTCTGCGTAGGGGCAGATGCTGTTGATGACGAATTAGAACAAAATAAAACAAGACTAGATCATAATTATAATTATAGATACATACTAGTGAGAAAATAACATATTTAAATAAAAATTTACAATGAGCAGTCACTACCCCGAACCCGACACATTCTTCTATATCCTCAAAAACAAAAATCTTTGGGATTTCTTTAAACAGCCCCGACCAATTACAAAGGTATTAGAAATTAACCCTGGAGCGGGTGCTGCGTTGATGGTGAGAGGGTTTCAGCTTACTACAAGCCCAAAATTTGGAAGATTACAAACTTATTCGTGTTATAATTGTATAGAAAGAGAGATACAAGGTAACTCAGTGAGTTTTACACTAAGTCAAGGAAATATACTTCCTCAGATATCTTATGGCGGCGTACCAAGAACAACAACTGGTAGAACCCTGAATGCGCGAGATGGCTGGGATGGGGAGCTTGATTTCCAAACTGATTCAGCTGCTACTCAAGACCTCCTTAACGAACATGGGGACTGGAAGATATTTATTACAATTATACCCGCAAGTATAGAAACAACTAACGTAGGCAATTTTGAGTTAAACTTTCTTAATCAAGCGGTTGTTTATAAAGACATCCTCACCAACTACGTAAAAGATTTTGTTAACAAAGGAGGTGTATCTATACCTCAAAAACAACAAATATTCATTTGTGGGGCAGTGGATTTCGCTCAACAAAGAGATTTTAGCAGAAAATTTAAGAATGGTTACAGGCCTGATAAAGAAGCACACCTGATCGCGAACAATAGAGCTTGGGTCAATACAGCTAACAAAGAGAACCAAATAGTCAAAATACAAGCAAATAAGAGTTTTATAGGCTTAAATACTTATTGCGGGCAATATGAAGGGGACAATAGAAGAGCCCCGCTTCAGCCATCGAATGTGTCTTTTATGTTTTTGAGTCAGATCGGTCATGCAGGAATTGCACATGAATTTATTCATGCATTCCCAATCTTGATTGACACAAATGTACCTTCGCCGCAAGGAAGAGCAATGAAAGGTTTTAACAAGCTAGCTGGACCTCTTGGATATTACAAGACATGGGCGGGAAATCCTAACTTAACAGAAATACCGATAGAAGACAAAGGGCATAATTTACCTGCGAACAGTATTGCCCTGAAAGTAGTTAATCCTTTTTTCATGGTCGGTGGTATCCCGCACCCTGTCCCGTTTGGTATTTCGAGCTATGGGATTGGAGGGCTTAAGTATACGTTTCTTGAATACGCTTATTTAAAGGAGCAAGATGCAAGTTTCGTGTCAAAGCCGATTGAAAATTTTGCGCCCCAAGATAAAAGTGTTTTTAAGACGTCTTTGTGTAATAATTTAACTTGGGAATATTCAAATCTTGCGTATGGAAGAGAGCCACCTAATAGGTTTGTGACGGATAATGTTAAAAGCGAATTTCAAAAAATGGAACAAACAAAATGTTATTTTCTGCTTTTTTTATCTTGTTACGGTTTTTTCCCAACAGTCCCGAGACCCAGTAGTCGAACAATTATTTTAAGAACGGGTGATCTTTTTAACAAGTTCGAAGAGATTTATAAAGATGAATATGATTTGCCGTATTCAGATACTAATTTAAATGCAATTAATAACGGATCTGTTATACTTTTTAAAACAGATAGTCTTAACCCAACGGTTCTCAACACCCCGTTTACGAGCCGTGCCGACAGTGGTATACGGGGTGCTGTAAATTATTATTCAAATCATTCAAGCGCGGTGCTGGACTATGTGGGATTCCGTTATGTAGAAAAAATCGTGACCGTCATGAATGGAGAGATTTTAAAGAAAGTTTCACAGTCCCAAAATACACGGATACCAGGGACATTGAGTACATCAACAATAAGAGAGGAAAACCTCATAGTTTCAAAAAAAACAGCGGACGAATATGATGCAGATTCAGCAATTCCTGGAGGCATAGATGATATTATTGAATCTTATTTCGGTGGTAGAAAATGCCGACAAGAACTCGAAATAAAAAAACCCGATGGATCGATTTCTTGCGAAGAATATTATGTAATTGTTGCTAACGCACCATCAAGCTCAGGTTTTACATCATATACATTAACAGATCCTTATGAAAACATTCAGGCAGATGTATTAATCCCATAATTTAAAAAAATGACTCAACACAATACAGAACAATTTTTAACAGATGACGAAGGTCTCTTTTTAACCGAAGATGGTGAGAATGTATTCTTTGGTGTAAATTTCTCACCCCGAAACGAGAGCTTGCATTTTATAAGGCACGAAATACATTCGTGTCAAAATATCGCGCAACTTAACTCTGGAAATTTTGTAGAGAAAATGTTTAATTTGAATCTGACCTATCCGATGGGCGATCCTCAGAATTATCACATGTACATACACGCAATGCAGGAGTACAATAGAAAGCTTAAAAGCTTCGGCGGAGAAGTGGCGGGGCCAGTAGACGCTGGGTTTAGACCTACAGATTTTTTCTCTTTCTTTAGTGATATACCAACTCCTGGATTTGATGATTTCTTGCAGTCACAAGATAACAGTTTCATCCTACAACAAAATTCATTCAAACTAATACTGGAGCAAGACGTCTAGTGTAATATATATTATGCCAGAAGCAGAAAAATTTAAAGCATTAGGAGCAGGCAACGGATTTCCGTTTTGCCTACAAAAAGTAGACGTATCTAATTACTTTCAATACAAGACATTGACGCTTAATCAAGCGGTATTTTTGTATTGGAATGTGGCATCAGCTACAGCTACGGCTTCTAGTCAATTCGAAGGTGGTTTGGAATCAGTGTCCATAGGACCTACTGATTTAATCAAAGAACCAAAAAACAGAGGTACTAATATAGGAGTCTCTTCGAGAGTTGAATTCGAAACAGATCCAGACCAATTGGGGGGTGGCTCAGTTGCTTATGTGGGTGTGGGGGTTAAAATCCCAGATGTTTATAGGATTTACCAAGGTAGCACTGGAGACGAAAATAATTTTCTCGGATATTCTTTCGGTGAAATTGCTCATGCCGAGGCTGGCGAATTCTATTTAGACGCCGAGCATCACGTTGCTTATCAAGGAATGATTGAATCTAGCGGCCCCCAAATAGAATCCCTTACAATAGGTCCGAGTAGCAACCAAATACCCGTTTTTAAAGTTACTACTAGTTACGGTTTCCCCGAAGCGCAAGAAAATATTACAGGAGACGTAACAGCAATCGATTTTTACACTTACCCAGCTTAAAACATTATGCCAGTAGCAGAAAAATTTAAAGTATTAGGAATAGGTAACGGATTTCGCGACTCTTTGGAAAAAAAAGACGTCTCCGAGCTGAACTCAGCGCCAATGACCCTTGCGCAAGCGGTTAAAATCTATTGGAATTTGAATTATGTCAAATTTACTACGGTAGGCGACGATGGTTTTTCCTCCTCAAAAGGTGTTCGGAATGCAGGGAATACAAGTACCCCGTATATGACATTAAGCGAGGAAGATGCACAGCCAAAGGATAGAATAAAAAAAACTGTTGACGAGATAACCTTCTCGTTACTCGTAAGCATCTCCCCCGCTGAGTTCCTTCAAGGCCCTTTTGATATTCAATTTCTTTATCGAGGCGAGCCGTATGACGCGTACTCTGAAGGATATGAAGCTTGTTGGACGGAATCATATGTGAACCATCCGTATAGAATGTACGACGGCCCCACTTCAGACGAGGCAAATTTTATAGGGTATGGTTTTTCCAATATTGGTAGGGCGGGGGCTAAAAAATACGGAACCCGCGAAGGCGGCGGTACAGACTACAGCGAAGAGTTAGGCAGAGCATACATGGAAATTACAAGTTTCACTGAAGGAGGCACTGTAACAGAAAAAGATGGAATTCCTATTATTGTTAAGGAAGACCCAAGCGAGAATAGTGGCGCTGGAGCCTCTGTAACTTTCAATGGTTTCGACTTCTACACTTACCCAGAATAAAACATTATGCCAGTAGCAGAAAAATTTAAAGCATTGGGAGCAGGCAACGGATTTCCGTTTTGCTTGCCGAAAGTTAACGTACTTGAATACACTAAATGGACCACGTTTAGTGGATTTAATGATGAATCAGGAGGTGCGCCGACGCAAACCCAAATAGACAATTCATTTGCACTTGCAGTTAAGTTGTTCTGGAATGGATATAAATTGAATTGCGAAGCAACTATCGATGGAATCACTATCAGGTCTGTGGATTCGGAGAATGACGCGGGAGGGCGAATTTTAACCCCGAAGGAAAGAATTTCAGGCAATGTTGCAATTTCTAAAACAATTGATGGAATAGGAGAACTCACTGATGAAATACAAGTAGACCTTGATATAATTCCATGTAAAATGTACAAAGGAGACGTATCTAATGAGGCTAATTTTATTGGTTACGGTTTTGGAGAGAGAGCGATCGGTTTAAATGAGGGCAATTATTTTGCTTTGGTTTATGTATCTGGGTACTGGCGTATCGACGATGCCGATTACAATGTCGAAGCGGGCCATTGTTCTGTTCCTATTACGAACGATTCTTCTAGTTTGGCTGGGGTATGTGGTGGATTTTCTGTTGGTGATTCTGGTGAATTTAATTCAACTAGTATGACAGCAACTGCTGCTTTCGAAAACGCACCGTCTTTCCCTTCAATAACTTTAGAGATACAAAGTATAGAACTTTACACTTACCCAGCTTAAAATGGTACACCCTCTGGGACTTGAACCCAGAACCAATTGATTAAAAGTCAACTGCTCTACCGATTGAGCTAAGGATGCGTAAAGTGTGAGGGAGTCGACCGAAAGCTTCCAGTCCTTATCCTCATTATCTACCTGCCGTCGCAGGAATTACAAACTCAATCATTAAGAATGGCTGCGAAGGTAGGGATCGAACCTACGACCAAGTGATTAACAGTCACCTGCTCTACCGCTGAGCTACTTCGCAAAAAAAAAATTTAAAAACAAACAACAAAACCTAAACCATTATTCAGAAGCCCCAAAACATTGAAGTCAATCC